>Ga0116135_1000205_pt1 | contig 32062 bp, 23 predicted proteins | sample June2015DPH_20_1_FD_89738 | JGI IMG/M metagenome (GOLD analysis project Ga0116135, IMG submission 89738) | Peatland microbial communities from SPRUCE experiment site at the Marcell Experimental Forest, Minnesota, USA - June2015DPH_20_10 | ecosystem: Environmental > Terrestrial > Soil > Wetlands... | reverse complement strand
GATGTTGTAATCGATGTTGTAGCCCCAATTGGTTTGGCGGGTGGGGAGAACACCTTCATTGGATTGGAAGTTGTTCACATATCCAGGAAAAGTGGGATTGGGCATCAGCGATAGCAACGTAGTCGATAATGGGCTGAAGCGGCTCTGTGGAATCTGGTTGTTGGCGAAGGGCGCCCCCGTAAGCGGATCGTAAATGGTCAAACCCGTTGCAGCGAAATTTCCTTGTTTCTCAGCTGCGGTGGGCAGGGACATGAAGGTCAAGTCCGGGGTGTTACGCCGGTACCATTCCGTGCTGACGTGGAAGAACAAGCGGTTCTTGCCATTGTACACTTTAGGGATCCAAATGGGGCCACCGATGGTGAAACCGTAATTGTTTTCGTTGTCGACGGGAACGGTCGAGTTGTAGGCCCCGCGCGCATCGAAGTAGTTGTTGCGCAGGATCTCGAAACCGTCTCCGTGAAACTGGTTAGTGCCGGAGGCAAGCTGCCAGGTCACAACGCCCTGCGCCAAGCCATACTGGGCTGAAAAGGACGAGCGCAGTACATCGCCTTCTGCGACCAATTCAAAGGGCGGGTTCCAGATGGTCTCGAACCCTTGCGTTTCCGACTGAGCCATCGGAACGCCGTTGAACACTACTTCGCTTTCAAAGTCCACACCGCCATTAATTCGGTGGCTGAAGGTGCTGCCGGTCACGCCGGGGGCCAGGAAAATGAACGAGTCAATCTGACGGCCGCGGCCGTCCCCTTCATCCAGCTCGACTGGCAAATTCTGGACCGTTTCATGTGTAAGCGTAGTGCCGACCTCTGGTTCGGTGGTATTCAGGGTGATGGCGCTCTCTTGCACTTCCACGCTTTGCGTGACGTTGCCGGTCTGCATCGATATGTCCACCGTGGAGGGTCGTCCGACTTCTACCAACACCCCGTTGTGGACAGCCATCTGAAACCCGGCATTCTCGGCTTGCACCGTGTAGGTACCCGGGATCAGGTCCGTCACCGTGTAAGTGCCCGAGGAACTGGTTTCTGTGTGGCTGGCAACTTTGGTCGCGACATTTGTGATGGTTATCTTTACACTCGGCATCACGCTGCCGCTCGCGTCCACCACGGTCCCGGTAATCGAACTGAGGGCTTGGCCGCGAAGGATTGCCGGAGACGTCAGGAGTGCAAGGCAGACCACTAAACCTGCGGTTAACGAGCGCCAACTGATGGCGCGGGCACGATGTAACAGGGAAAGCATCGAGAAAATCCTCATGTACGGCTCCTTGCCGATAACGTCTGAAATCGAAAGGTCTAACCTGAAACAATTAGGCTATAGTGTTTTAGCATTAGGCCCGGCTTTAAGTGGTGAGGGATTGCTGAAATTTTAATGAAATCTTTTGGGGCACAGCGAGTTAACGGTTTCATCCGGCCGGGATTGATTCATGGACTTCCTGGCGTAAAGTGGGGTGCTCGGGGGTATAAGTGGCACGCCAACTTGCCGCCGGACCAGTAACAATGTTTCCCGATACTCAGACGCACGAAAAGTTCTTCTCCTGATTGAAGCACCCTGTTCCGCTAGTTGCGATATAATCGGTCGCATGCTAGCTGGCCGGGATGGGGAACTGGCCGGTCCGTCTGCGCGAGGGAGAACCCCAGCCGCCATGCCTGCGGTGCACGATAGGGCGGTTGAAGGTGAGCCTGCAGCCAGGGACTGCGCCCAGATTTATCGCTGCGGAGATGTGGAGATTGACCCTTCTTTAGGCTGCCTGAAACGCGGCGGAATCGAGCAGCATCTTCGCCAACAATCCTTTCATTTACTTTTGTACATGATTGAGCGGCGCCAGCGGCTAATCAGCAAGGAAGAGCTGATTGAGAACTTCTGGCAAGGCGCGGCGGTCACCGACAATGCTGTTGTCCAGTGCGTCAAGGAGATCCGAACGGTTCTAGGAGACGATCCGCATGAACCGCGATTTATACGGACGATTTACAAGTTCGGATACCGCTTTATTGCGAATGTAGTAGAAGAGCCGGTAGCCGCAGAAGTGAGCCGTCCGAGTCTCGAAGTCGACGCGGCGCGACTTTTGTCCTTAGTGGGAACGGCCGCTGTGCCGGAAGCAATGCCGGCCGCCGAAGCCGAGGTGAAGGCTCACGGTGACGCAGCGACAAGCAGCCCCCCCATGCGCTGGAAGACGTGGCTCCGAAAAATAGTGCTGGGTCTTGCGGCCACGGGAGGAATCGCGCTGGCCTGGACCGTGCTCCGGCATTCGGCAGCCCCAAAAATGGAAGTGACCCTGCCTCAAGTCCCGGGACGGAAGGCGCTCGCGGTTATGTATTTCGAGAATCAGAGCGCCAAGCCGAATCTAAACTGGCTGAGCGAGGGCTTGGCCGACATGTTCATCACCGACCTGGCCCGTTTCGACAAGCTGACCGTACTAAGCCGCGAGCAGCTGCATCTGCTGCTTGAGAGAAACGGCCACGAACGGCAAAACGGGATTCGCTTGGATGACGCGCTGGATATTGCACGCAAGAGCCATGCGGAGGCGCTGCTGCTGGGCAGTTTCCTGACGCTCGGAGAAAAAATTGTAGTCAACACGCGACTGTTCCAAACCGCTAGCGGCCAATTGCTCGCCGCGGATCAGTTCGAAGTGGACCAGCCCGCGGATATTCTGGCGCGGATCGATCTGTTGTCGCCCACGTTGGCGGCTCGTTTGGGTGCTGCGCCTCTGGACAAGCACCATCAGGCCGGCCTCGCCGAGGCGATGACGAACAACCTGGAAGCGTACCAATACTACTCGCTCGGTGTGAGCAAGGCGCAGGCGTTTCAGAACTCCCAGGCCATCGCGCTGCTGAGCAAGGCGGTCCAACTGGATCCGAAATTCGCGTTGGCGTACGCGCGAATCGGATACGCCTACTCCGTAACGGATTTCGTTCCGGAAAGAGGCAGACCGTTTCTGGCTAAAGCTATCCAATTGTCGGACCATCTGGCGCCCAAGGACCGCTTGTTTGTTACAGCGTGGTACGCGATCGCCCGGCAGGATTACCCCGCCGCGATCCGGACCATGCAACAAATCGTCGACCAATTCCCCTTGGAAACAGAGGCGTACACGCGCCTGGCGCGGCTTCTGATCGGAGAGGAACGGCCGCTGGAGGCCATGGCCGTGGTGCGGAGGGGAATCGAGGTAGATCCTGAATTCGGAGATCTGTACAACGTGCTAGGCATCTGTTATCTGGGCCTGGGGCGCTATGACGAGGCCATTGCGGCGCATCAGCGCTACGTGCAGCTTGCGCCGTCCGAACCCAATGCGCACGACAGCCTGGGCATGTCTTTTCAGCATGCTGGGAGATACGAGAGTGCAATTGCTGAGTACAACGGCGCTTTGCTGCTGGATCCGGAATTTGAGCCGGCCATTATTCACCTGGGTGACGTCTACTTTCAGCAAGGCCGGTACCGCGAGGCAATCCGTCAATACCAGCGCTACATTCAAGTCACGGGGTCTGACACGGCGCGCGCAGTAGGGTATGGCAGCATCGCGCAGGTATATTGGCGGCTTAAGGAATTCAGCAAAGCCGAACAAGCTGCGCAAAATGAGACCCGGTTCGAGAAAGGAGCGGTCTGGAACTCGTTGCTGCTGGCTTTGGATCAGGGCCAGCCCGCTAGAGCGGCCCAATTGAAAGAAAGCTTCGATCAGATTCTCCGGAGCGGGCCTTACCCCACGCGCGGGTCCAGGAACGAACTCAGAAGCCACGATTACTATCTCGGTACGCTTGAGCTGCGAGAAAACCACATAGATCAGGCCACTCAACATTTCCGCGAGGCTCTTCGCCATCTTCCGCCGAGCTCGGGAATGGACCTTTATGAAGATTGCCTTGGTAACGCCTATCTCGACGCTGCCCACCTGGAAGAATCGATCGGCGAATATCAGCGCATTCTTGGGCTGAATCAGAACTACCCGTTGGCCCAATATCATCTCGCCCAGGCCTATCAGCGAAAAGGCCAGGTGGCTGAGGCGCGGGCAGCATACGAACGTTTTCTCCAGATCTGGAAGAACGCGGATGCGGACATTCCCGAAGTCGTGGATGCCAAGCGAGAGTTTGCGATGCTGAAATCGGAAGCATCCGCTCGCAACTGAGAGAAGCTGTCGCTCGCGAAAATGTGTCGGTTTGACGCGGACGCTCAGCCCCTCCCCGTTGAATCTTTGAACGGAGCGATAATCGGCACATGCAACGACGCCAATTTCTTGGTGGCGCGGCAGTGGCGCTGGCGGTCGATATACGGCCTGACCTGAATGCATCCCGGATCTGCAGTCGAGTCGCTCCGAAAAGCTCCAATGTTATCCGGCTCAGGGTAGCACCGCGACCGAATCTGACCTCATCCGCGAGATTTTAGACCGCAAAACTGATAAACTTTCCGCAATGGTAGATATACCCGGTTCTGCTCGTATCACCGAGCTGCTCGGCAAAATTAATGCCGGGGATCGGGACGCCGAAGCCGAACTGGTTCCGTTAGTTTACAAACAACTTCGTGATCTGGCCAGACACCAGATGCGTATGGAAAGGCCGGGACATACGCTTCAGACCACCGGGCTTCTGCACGAGGCCTACCTACGTTTGATGGGTGGCCACGGGCCCAACGACTGGATGAATCGGACTCATTTCTTCGCGGTTGCGGCGAGTGTGATGCGCAGAATCCTCATTGACTACGCGCGTGCTCGATGCGCTGAAAAACGCATTGGTGCACGACGGCGAACGGATCTAAACGAAGCAAAGTCTCTCGTTGCCAATCAAAGCTGGGACCAGATCCTGGATATCGATGAGGCGCTCATGAACCTGGCAAAGATCGATTCGCGGCAGGCCCGCATTGTGGAGCTGCGTTTCTTTGCCGGATTGGAGATCGATGAAGTCGCGCAGGTTCTCGGGATTTCGGGAAGAACTGTTAAGCGCGACTGGCAGTTTGCTCAAACTTGGCTCTACGGCCACCTGGAATCGGCTTATGCAGCCGGGAAGTCTCGCAAAACAATGGCACCTGATCCCTCGAAATCCCGCATATCCTAAATTAGGGCGCCGACACCAATGATGTCTGCAGACGACCGACATACCCAGGAAGAATGGGATCGGCTGAAGAGTTGCTTCGCCCAAGCCCTGGAAATCCCTGCGGAAGACCGCCCCGCGTTTCTCGACCTGTGCTCCATCGATAGCTCCACCCGTGCACAGCTTTTGGAGATGCTGGAAGACTATGAAGAGGCTGACCGCCTCTTTGCGCGGCTAAGTACCGAAGTTCGTTCTTTCAGCGTGGAGAAGCAGTTGGTGGATCCCGGTGAAACACTATGCGACCGTTTCTTGATCTGGAAATTTCTGGCTCGCGGCGGCATGGGAGAAGTATACGAAGTCGAGGATTTGGAACTGGGAGGGAGGCTCGCGCTAAAAGTGATGCGCAAAGGAGTGGCGGCATATCCCGGTAGCCTGCAACGTTTTAGAGAGGAGATTCGGTTGGCTCGAGCGGTCAGCAGCCCGCACGTCTGCCGTGTGTTTGACGTCGCGCGCCAAAACGACTCAACGCGGGACCTGATCTTTTTTACTATGGAGCTGCTCCACGGCGAAACGCTTAGCGACCGGATACTCCGATGCGGAACATTCGGCGTGGAAGAGGCCCGGCCTGTAGTACGGCAACTGGCCATGGGACTCCAGGCGGCCCACGCTTGTGGCGTCGTGCACCGTGATTTGAAGAGTAGCAACGTGATGATCTGCCCAGGCACCGTGGAAGAACGAGTGGTGATAACGGATTTTGGTCTGTCGTTGCCGCTCGAAGCCGAGGGGCTGGTTGGGGAGTTGATGGATGGGGCGACCCACGCTTATGCTCCTCCAGAACGATCGGACGGTAAGGATAATACCGTCACCGGCGACATTTTTTCGCTGGGCGTGGTGCTCTACGAAATGATGACCGGAACGCTTCCCCAAGCCTCAGGTTCGTCACCGCCTCCATCTCCGCGCCAGCTGCGCTCCAACCTGCCCGCTGCGTGGGAGGCAGTCATTCTGCGATGTCTCGAAAACGATCCCGCCAAGCGATACGGGCGTGTTATCGACATTGCCCACGCATTACAGTGTTTTCCGGCTGAAAAAACCACGCGGCGCATGTTCTGGCTGACTGCCGCTGCCACAGCCGCATCCGCGGGCCTAGTGTGGAGAGCGAAGTGGCCATCAGCGCACCCCAGCCCTGAGCGGTCTCTTGCAGTTCTACCCTTTGTCGCCGACACGCCGCTCAAGTATCTTGCCGATGGCCTCGCCGATAGGCTCTACGACAGTTTGGGGCAGCTGCCGGGATTGCGAGTAATTGCCCGCTCCGCGTCGGAACGGGCAGGGGAAGCCTCGCGAGCCGGACAGCAGCTGGACGTTGCGTATATTCTTGCCGGATCGGTCAACGCCCAAGACACCCAGCTTAGGATCCATCTGGAACTATCGACTGCGGGCAACAGATCTCGCGTCTGGTCGAACACCTATGAGATAACCAATGAGCAAATTGCGGCCATTCCAGCACAGGCGGTGCGGTCACTCATTCGTGTCATGGCGCTCGAGCCTCAGTCGACAGCCATGTCCAGCGCGCCGGATTCGAACGCGAATGCCGCCGCCTATCAGTTGTATTTACTGGGCCGCTTCCACGCTTCCAAACGCGATCCTGCTTCGTTGCACGAAAGCGTGGCGTGCCTTGAACGAAGCGTTAAACTGGATCCTCATTTTGGCGCAGCCTATGCCTCTTTGGGATTCTCCTACCAACAACTTGCATTCATTGATAGGCTTACCGCCGCGGACAGTATTGCCCGCGCCAAGCAAGCCGCAGCTACCGCGGCGGCGTTGGACCCCAACTGCGCCGATGCCTATTTTGTGGTTGCACTGGTTCAACAATGGTGGGACTGGGATTGGAAGGGCGCCGAAGCGAATTACAAGCGGGCGCTAAGCGTAAATCCGAACTTGGCCCCAGCCCATCATTGGTACGCTCGGCTTCTCTATCCGCAGCAGCGCTTTGCGGAAGCCTTGTCGGAGATCCAGACAGCTGGAAAACTCGACCCACTGGATCGCACGCTACGAGTTGCCAAAGGCATGATCCTGACCTACGCGCGGGATTTGCCCAACGCGATCAAAGAGCTTCGCCTACTTGCCGCGGAAGATCCCGGATACGGCTATGTCTACGTACCGCTCTCTTGTGCACTTGAGGCCGCGGGCCGCTATTTAGAGGCGTTGGCAGCAGCGTTTCGAGGTGTCGAGCTTACCGATCGGGCGAGTTTCGCGCTTTCGCAATTGGGACATCTTTGTGCGCTAACAGGCCGCGACGGGGAAGCTCGCGCCCTGCTCGATGAACTGGACAGGATGTATCACCATGGAACCGCCTCGCCGGCGGAGATTGCCGCCATTTATGTTGGCTGGAAGGACAGGGAGAGTTCGCTCCACTGGCTGGAGCTGGGATTACCTGTTCGCGACATGGTCCTCACCATCCTACCGGTCGATTCCCAATTCGATTTTCTCAGAGACGAGCCTCGATTCAAGAACCTCATGTCACGGGTTTACCCGAAACTGTTCTGATCTCGGCTGTTTTGGCACTCGTAGGCTATGGATTGCGCAATATAATATCAGAGACTCGAAAGAGTCGATCTCAGAAAAGTATCGAAAGGAATACGCAATGTCACGAGTGGATGAGCGAAAAGAAGAACTTGAGCTCCGAACGGGGCCCGCTATGGCAGGACCGTACAACGACGAGAATTCTTTCATTAACCCAATACCTGGTGGCTATCCATTTTGCCATCGGGGCGTCAATGTCAATTTCCCCGTAGAAGACGGGGGGATTTATGCCGCAAAGGCAACGCTAGGGGGCCTGGGAACAAATCCTCAGTTTGTTCTGCAAGTTACCATGGACGGGGCTGGCCCGGGAGGTATATTCTTTCGGGAAGCCATCCCTACTGGGGGCGCACCCGTGTCCAACTTCAAAACACATGCTGAAGTAAATGGCGACTATGTTTTGAATGCCCCCCCCGTGGATGTCGTCGTCCAAGTGATAGAGCAGGGTCAGGGACTGCAACTGTCCATAACCCCAAAATGAATCGGGCGATTGAACGCACCGTTTTGCTGGCAGCGATCACGGTTGCTCTGCTGCCAGCGTTCCCGACAGCCTGCGCGGAGAACTGCGACTTCAAGGGTTGGTATGTAGAGGCGAAGCCAGCCAGTGGCGAAACCCACCTGAATGTCTTGTTCGACCCTCGCTCCTTTCCGCAGGCCGATACAAGGTTCATCGCACAACTGAATGTCGCCTCATTAGGTCCGGCCACTTTCGAACTGGCGCTGTACCGTCACGTGGCGTTCGACGGAAACGGATTAATTCAGGACTCTGGAACGGCACAATTCGTGCGGGCCAACGCCCCTTCTGCTATGCAGAACGGTCAGCGCCTTTTGCTAAACGTCAAAGTGTGCGAAAACTCTTACCCGAAGCCTGTCCTGATCCGATGGGACCGGGACAGCCACGGACACAAGACGATATTCATCGAGCCACAGCCGTGATGTCATCTTCTCTGGCAAAAGGCGGGATATGTTCGGTGGTACTCTTCCTGTTCCCGGCGCTCAGCCAGGGGCAGGTCTGCAGCGGTGCTGACGATATCCCGCGCAGCGCCTGGTTTCCGATGTCCAATGCCAGCCTCACACAGTGGTTGGGCTTCGATCCCGAGCAGGAAGCACAGAGCGATTACACCGCCGCTCGGGACAAATGGTCATCGATGGATATTGCCGCGCTTCGACAGCACGCGTGGATGCTGTGGTCGGCGTTAACAGCGGATTCAAAAACCTCACGGCCGCCCGCAACCAGGCCGTCATCCTTCCAGACGCTCCCCCGCTGGCAGACCTGGTACCCGGCCGAAGACGTTTTGAGGGCGTCGCTGCAACCTCCCCCGAACAGACTCAAATTCAGCCCGGATGATCAAAGGATGTTGCTGCTGGAGTTTCCTCGCCAATTGCGCAAGCCGGAGCCTCCCAGCCGCAATAAGCAAATTGCGCCAGTACGCGAGTCTGTAGTCTTGTCCAGCGCCCTTTACAACAGTGTCACGTGTGAGCAGATCGTTACGCATCATCTGGGCGACTCTGGCGTTAAAAACAATCTCCTCTATAACAAAAAAACTCATGACATAACATCTTTTCAAGGCCACGAAGACGCCATGGCCCTGAAGACGATGTGGATGCGCATCTCGCGAGATGGTTGCGATCATATTCCTGTCTGGGACGGAATTCCTGGAGTACCGAAGGCGACTGACAATCAGAATATTACTTGGCCACGCACAGTTTCTGTCCGGGTTCGAAGAGGGCAGGTGTGCGGGAATTCCAGCTCAACAGTCGATCTCGACGATTTCTACTGGTACCAACTTGGCGATCCCAAAGAGGTCGATCGCATCCAATCTCTCTTTCCCCCGGATGGCGTCCATACTGGCGACTTCATGATTCTGGTGGGCATGCACGTGGCCACCCGCGAAATTCCCAATTGGGTGTGGTCGACATTCTGGTGGCACGACCATCCAGTTTATGGCGCCTTTGCCGCAGACCGCCCCAGTCCAAGCTTGATCCGGGGCACATGGCGGCATTACCTGATGGACACCGCCTATGACATGGACCGCCCCTGGCAGTCCACGGCACAGCCGAAAGCCACTTTCAATCCTTATCTTGAAGGCGACATGCCTGACGGTGTCCGATCGAATTGCATGACCTGTCATCGTCGAGCTGCGTGGCCTGTGCCGAACGACAAGCGTGAGACGCTCAGTTCGAAGGGCGTCGGGCTCGAATTCCGGAACATCGTCGTGACCGGGAGTGAAGCGGCAACGGCATCGTATTTTCCAGAGTATGAAGACCTGCTTAGGTTGAGTTTTCTGTGGACACTCGCCAGGCCCGATCCGCCGCCCAATTGATTTTCGCCGGTCACGTCCACCAGCCCATCGGCAAGATAAGGGACGTCACCTCGCGGTCAGGCGCCCCCCTGGAACTGGACTTGTGTTGAACCCGACAGCAACGTCTCTGCTAAGCCACCCTACAAAACGATATCCGATAATCGTCCTGGGCACTTTGTCTCTGGTCGAAAAAAAGTCCTTTCGCAGGCCTAACGTGTTGAGAACGATTCGTATCTGGAGCCGGCCCAGGCTCTCTCTTCGTCTGCGCTCGAGTTCGAGAAGGATCTCGGCTGGACGCCCAGTCTGGATGCGCTACCGTGCAGTCTCCCGCGAGCTGTGGAGAATTGGTTTTCGCTGCGCCTCCTCGGCTGTGCGGTGAATCTTCGAACGGAGCGATAATCGGCACATGCAACGACGCCAATTCCTTGGAAGCGCCGCGGTAGCGCTCGCGGCCCAGCGGATCCGCGGAGCTAATGACCGCATCGCCGTGGGCCTGATCGGTTGCGGCGGCCGGGGGCGGTATGTAGCAGGCTTGATGCGCGAGGCGCCCGGCGTCGAGTATGGCGCGGTCGCGGATGTTTACCTCGCGAACGCCGAGCGTGCGAAAGAATGGGCCGGTCCGCAGGCGCAGGCGTATCAGGATTTCAGGCGGCTGCTCGAGCGGAAAGATATTGACGCCGTTCACATCGCCACGCCCGACCACTGGCACGCCGCCATCACGGTGCTCGCCTGCCAGGCCGGCAAAGACGTCTACGTGGAGAAGCCGCTCGCGCACAATGTCCGCGAAGGCCGCGCGATGGTGTCAGCCGCGCGGCGGTACAACCGCATCGTGCAGGCCGGCACGCAGCATCGCTCGGCGGCGCACTTCCGCGAAGTTGAAAAAATCGTGCAAAGCGGCGCGCTGGGGAAAGTGAACTGGGTGCGCGTCTGGAATTACACCAACCGCTACCCGGAAGGCATCGGGCACGAGGCTGATTCCGAGCCTCCGGCCGGCCTCGACTGGGATTTCTATCTCGGCCCGGCGCCATACGTGCCTTTCAACCGCAAGCGCTTCCTTGTTACATACCGCTGGTTCTGGGACTACTCGGGCGGCTACATCACGGACTTCGGCACCCACCGGCTGGATACCGTGCATCAAATTATGAACGTGACTGCGCCACGCACGATCGCGGCCAGCGGCGGGCGCTTCAGCCTGCGCGACGACGGCGAAATTCCCGACGTGTTGCAGGTGACGTACGAGTATCCCGGTTTCGTCATGAGTTATGAATCGTGCCTGCTCAACGGCCACGGCGTCGGCGGGCGCACTCCTGGAATGCAGTATTACAATGCACGCGGCGCGGAGGATCGGCCCAACGGCATGGCTTTCTACGGGACGCGCGGTGCGTTGTATGCCGACCGCATCGGCTACGAAATCTATCCCGAACCGAACAAGCCCGGTTCGGCTTCGCCGCCGCTCGAGCGCACGCAGATGAATACTTCGGATGCCACGCGGCTGCACGCGGCGAATTTCATCGAGTGCGTGCGTTCGCGCAACACGCCTTCCGCGGAGGTGGAGACCAGTCATCGCTCCACCACCGTGGCGCACCTCGGCAACATCGCCTTCAAGACGGGCAAGAAGCTGCATTGGAACGCGGACACCGAGGAATTCGCCGGCGATGCCGAGGCGTCGAAGCTGCTCGCCCGTCAGGCGCGCAAGCCTTGGGATTTGATTTAGTGGCACCGCAGATTCGCTAGGATAGTCCAGGTGACCAAGGCCCGGCTGTTGATCATCGGAGCGAACGGCTTTCTGGGACAGCACCTGTCGAAAGCGGGTTTTTGTTTCGAGGTATTCGAAGCTGACCTGGCGGCTCCGCGGGGCGAGCGAGGCTTCGCGATGGATGTCACATCGTCTGCGAGCGTGGATGTGGGTTTCAAGCATGCGCGGCCAAACGTTGCCGTTCTTCTCGCCGCGGTCTCGGATATCGATCAATGCGAACAGCACCCAGAGATCGCTGAAGCAGTGAATGTGTGCGGCGCGGCTCACGTGGCCGAAGCATGCGCGCGCAGCGGAGCCCGGATGGTATTCACGTCGTCCGCGGCTGTCTTCGATGGCACCCGGCATGGCTACACGGAGAGCGATGCTGCCACTCCGCTGAGTGTCTATGGCAGAACGAAGGCGCGCGCCGAGGAATTGATTCTGGCTAAGCTGCCTAACGCGTTGATCCTCCGCCTAGCACTGGCGATCGGATTCGCCGAGGGTTCCGGAACCAATGCGATGCTCAATCGGTTCGCGGCGAAACTCGGAGCGGGCGAATGCGTTTGGCTTCCCGATTTCGAGTACCGCAATCCGATCGATGCCGGCACACTCAGCACTTTACTGCTGGAACTGCTTGGCGCTGCCCGTGCAGCTGGCATCTTTCACGTGGGCGCCAGGGAAGCAATCTCGCGTTTCGAACTCGGGGTCAAGCTGGCGCAGAGGATGGGCTTCTCGCCACAACTTGTCCAAGCACAAACCGAGCCGCTGCCAGGCCGGGCGCCACGAGGCTTAGATCATTATCTTCTGACCCGCAAACTCGGTGAAGTGTGCCGCACACCGGTCCCCAGTTGCGACGACGTTATCGAAAGAGCTCTCCATGCCACTACCCAAAGCAATTCATGAACTCGAGTACGGTCAAGGCTCCATTTACGGGCCGGAGGAAAAAGCTGCGCTCGATGACGTGCTGTGTAGCGGCGCTCCTTCCTGCGGGCCCAAGGTGAAGCAGTTCGAAGAGAGCTTCGCGAGTTACTGCGGCGCTTCCTACGGACTCGCCGTCACCTCCGGAACGACAGGTCTGCAACTGGCGGCGATCGCGGCGCGCCTGGGGCCGGGCGATGAGGTGATCACGACGCCCATTAGTTGGATTTCGACGGCCAATGCCGCCGTGGCTCTAGGAGCGAAGGTTGTGTTCGCGGATGTGGATCCACGGACGCTGAATCTGGATCCGGCCTCCATAGCCCGGACGATTACCGATCGCACGAAAGCGATTATCGTGGTGCATCTCTACGGTCAGTGTTGTGACATGGACCCGATCATGGAACTGGCGCGGCAGCGGGATATTCTGGTGATCGAAGATTGCGCACACACCGCGGGCGCGGAGTACAAGGGTCGCAGGGCCGGCACGCTGGGCGACATCGGGGTCTTCAGTTTCCACCAGCAGAAGAACATGGTGACGCTCGGAGAGGGGGGCATGCTCACTACCGCGAGGCACGATCTGTACGAACGCATGTTGGGGTTCCGGTCGCTATGCTGCCGCACCTATGATCCCAAGGGGAAATACCTTCCGCTGGATGAGTCCAAGCAGCCCATGGGAAAGCGCTACTGGTACCTGGATTTCGACGATATCGGCTTCAACTTTCGAATGACGGATGCGCAAGCGGCGACGGGTCTCGAGCAGTTGAAGAAGCTGGATCAGTTCAATGCACGGCGGATCGAGATCGCCAATATGTATAGTGAAGGACTGCGCAACGTTCCGGGAATCACGACGCCATATATTTCTCCGGACATGAAACACGTCTTCCATATCTACTGTGTGCTGGTGGGACCTGAGTTCCGTTTAAGCAAGGAAGACTTCATGTGGGAACTGTACACGGCGAAGGGCATCAAAGCGTGGTCGCATTACATGCCGATCCATCTCACCACGGCCTACCGCAAGCTGGGCCATGCGGAGGGCGAGTGCCCGGTGGCAGAGGCGTTGTTCCAAAAGTATGTGAGCTTACCCATTCATCCGCGGATGACAGAAGCATCTATCAACTATGTGATTGACAGCATCCGGGAATTGGCATGACAGGTTTCGAAGCTCAGGTCAGCCGCATTCGGGCCGAAGGCGATTTCTTTGAGGCCGGGTCACCGGTTTTTATCGGAAGATCTCCGGGGCGCCTGGACCTGATGGGCGGCAACGTGGATTATACGGGCGGCCTGGTATTTGAAGCGACCATTCGCGAAGCTACCTGGGCAGCCGTGCAGTTGCGGGCCGATCGACGCATGCACTTTTGGAACCCGCAGATGGCCGAGCGCGGCTGGCGGGACCGTATGGAGTTCGCATTCGATGACATGACGGACGAGGAAAGCGTGCGCCGGCTCGTGAATGCGGATCCGGCTCATCGGTGGACCGCCTACGTGCTGGGAATATTCTATTGGCTGCGGCTCAATTATCCAGACGTTGTGCAAAGCGGGGCAAGCGTCTTGATCCACTCAGAAGTCCCGCTGAATAAGGGGGTCAGTTCGTCGGCGGCGGTTGAGGTCGCCGTTATGAAGCCAGCCGCCGCGGCTTACGGAATCGACCTGCATGGTATTGAACTCGCCGAGGCCTGCCAGTGGGTGGAGAACGTGATCGCCGAATCGGCCTGCGGCATCATGGATCAAGCCGCGGCCGTGCTGGGCGACGAAGGATACGTACTGCCGCTTTTGTGCCAGCCGTGCGAGACACGGCCGCTGGTCCGGCTTCCCGAAAAGCTGCGATGCTGGGCGGTGGACTCCGGGGTCAGCCACGCGGTTACCGGAATCGAATACGAAGCCGCGCGGGCGGCTGCTTTCATGGGATACAAGCTGATCTGCGATCAGGAAGGGCTGCCGGTGACGCGCGACTCCGCGAGCCGCATACCGCGCTTCACCGATCCTCGATGGCGCGGCTACCTTTCGGAAGTAACCCCGTCGCTGTTCCGCTCGAAATACGAAGCACGGCTTCCTGAAGCTATGCCGGGATCAGAGTTTCTGTGCGACGCGGAGTTTCATGCGGATCCTTTCACCCGGGTTCTGCCGCAGATCTGCTACCGAATCCGGAACTGTACCCGTTATGCGTGCGAAGAGAACCAGCGCATTCAGGTGTTCGTGGAACTGGCGCGGGGCGCCGGTGCGGAAGATTCCGAGGAGGCCTGGCGGCTGATGGGCGATTTGATGTATCAATCGCACTACTCTTATACCCAATGCGGGCTGGGCAATGAGGCGACCGATCTGCTGGTGGATCTGGTTCGAGAGCAAGAGGGTCTCTATGGAGCCAAGGTAACCGGCGGAGGTGCGGGAGGTACGGTTGCCATTCTTGGCCACAGCGACGCCGAGGAAGCGTTTCGTCGCGTGGTGCAGCGCTATGGCGAGTTGCGGCAGATTCAGCCATATGTGTTTGACGGCAGTTCGATGGGCGCCGACCGGTTCGGGGTCCTGGTGCAGACGGGATGACAATACGCAAAGGGCGAATGCTGTGGTATTTTGCGTTGCTGGCGATGGCATCCTTGATCTGGTCGGCCCAAGGCACGGCGGTAAAGTTTCTGAACCGCCAGATGCAGCCGATCGCTATCACCTTTGTGCCCTTCTATGTCACCACCATTCTGTTTGTACCGTTGTTGATCCGCAAGCGGCGAGCCAATCCGGATGCCGCGCGGCCCACCTGGCGAGACTGGGGCAAATTCACTTTGGCCGGCGTGGTGGGGCAGGTTCTCGCGCAGTTGGGAATGACCTGGGGTATTTCGAAATCGCTGGCTTCGAACGGCGCGGTGCTTAACCTGATGATACCCGTCATCACGGCCGTCCTGGCTTCGTTCATGCTGCGCGAAAAACTGACGATGCTGCGGATTGCCTCTCTCGCATTTGGGCTGGTGGGCGTGTTGCTGATGTCGGTACAGGATCTGCGAGAAAGTTCGCTTCTCGAGATGAAATACATTGCGGGAAACAGTCTCATTCTGGTGGGCTGTTTCGGTTCCTCATTCTATAACACTTACTGCAAAGGCCTGATGCGGCGGTTTCAGGAAATCGAGATTTTGATCTTCAGCTATATCACAGCTTCCGTGGCCAGCATTCCGCTGCTGATCTGGGTGGAGCCGTTCCACTGGAGTGTATTAGCGGCGTTCGATTGGAAATCATGGGCTGCTTTCGCGTTCCTCGCGATCTTCATGTATGGGGCGTCGATGCTACTCTTTTTTGCGGCGCTGGAACACCTGGACGTGACGGTGGCTTCGGTTTCACTCTATCTGGTTCCGATCTTTGGGGTGCTGCTAGCGGCAGTGTTTCTCGGAGAACGTTTGAGCACGCTGGCACTGGTGGGCTCCGCGATTGTTCTGGCAGCAACATTATTGATTGCGAAATACGATACCAGTTACTGAGTTCGACGGCAGGTGAATCATGAAGAATCTCTTTTTCGTAGCTGTGCTCGCTGCGGCGGCTGGCCAGATGGGCGCCGAGGAACCGTTCCCAGTTATCTCCAAAGTGGATGCCTCCAGCATTGCGGGCCGTCCGGTTCAACTGGATGGCGAGCGGAAATTGCTGCCCTGGCCCATGCCGGATAACACTGGATATTCCTACAGCTCTCACTTCCTCACGCAATGGAGCATTCTCTGGGATCAATACAACCGCCAGCGCTATCCTTACTTTCATTGCTGTTTTGATTTCGACCGCACGACTTTTGAGATGCAGCCGGAATGGCACTGGGCCAACTCCACGGCTTACCTGCGCGCCATGTTGCAGGGCTTCATCGAGCGGCTTTATCCTTACACCGGCGATTCCAACACGATCACCTTCCTTCAGAATTTTATCGACTACGAATTGGAAAACGGCCTGACGCCGGAGAATTACGTGTGGGGAGGTGTGCCGTACCCATCGGCCAATCCGGGAAACCGCCGTTACACCGGATGGAGCCAGCACGGAGAGGACTATATCGAACCGCACGTGGTGGGCGAGGATGGCTACGCCTATCTCCGCTTTTACGAGATGACCGGCAACACGAAATACCTGCAGGCCGCGATCCGTTGCGCCGCCGCGCTGGCGAAGAACTACAGTAAGGGCGACGCGGAGCGCTCGCCCTGGCCGGTGCGCTGTTATGCCCGCGATGGCAAGATGGCGGGGCCCGGAATGGGCCCGTATTCCGCAAATGTCGTCGAGCCCATCATGCTCTTCGATGAGTTAATCCGGCTGGATCAGGGCGATGTCGCCCGCTACCGGCAGGTCCGTCAGGCGGCATGGGAGTGGCTGCAGCAATACCCGATGAAGAACAATGTGTGGGTTGGATATTTCGAGGATGTCCCGCCCCGCATGGAAAACATGAACCAAGTGATCCCGTTGGAATATGCGCGCTATGTTCTTTTGAATCCGGATAAGGACCCGGAGTGGCGCGACCACGTGCGCAAACTCATCGAATGGGTAAAGACTACTCCAAAATGGCCCAAGTACATCGTGCATGGCGCTACCGTCACCACTGAGCAGGGCGACGGCAAGAGTTTTTGCTGCAACGCTCCGAATGAGTGCTGCGACAGCCATACCTCGCGTCTGGCCGCCATCGAGGCGCTGTACTTTGCAAAGACGGGCGACGCGGCGTATAAAGAGGAAGCATTCCGGTCGTATAACTGGGTGACGTATTTCCAGGGCATGCCGCCCAACGCACATGCTCCGTTCAGTACCCAGTGGTGGTTCACCGACCAATTCGCCGATGGCCCGCGCCGCTTGATGGACGGCTTCTGGGCGGTTCCCGAATGGGCGCCGGCGGATGAATCGCACCTGCTCGGCTCGCACTCAGTGGTCACGAAGGTCGTGTACGGAAAGGGCTCGGTTACTTACTCGACGTTCGATGATTCTTCGACGGAGGTCCTGCGCTTGCTTTTCGTTCCGGAGTCGGTTTCAGCGGGTGGCCGCAAACTGGCGCGCCGTGCGAATCTCACCGAGGAGGGCTACATGTTTGACGATGCCACGCGAGTAATGCGCATCCGGCACGATCATTCGCGCGACGTCGATATAGAGGGGAGTGCCGTTGAGCCTGTACCGCTGATCGTGGACTTCGACAATCCGCACGTCGGCGCTAACGTGAAGTTGCGGGGCGAGTATCCGTCAGGCGTAATCGACTGGGGCGAGGAGCAGTGGAAGGTGTGTCCGCCGGCGGGCCGCATGAGCACCTTCTCGCTTGGCGCCGTCGAGACGAATGCCACCGAGGGGCAGTTTCGCTTCTTCTACCCGCGGGTCTTGATGCGGCTGGACGTTTACAACCCACTGGCCCAGGACGTCCAGCTCACGCTGCGGGCGCCGGAAATGCGGGAGGTTACATTCAGCCTGAAGGCAGGCCAGTTGCAGCGCATCAAGACTGGCTGGATAAATCGAGCGTCGGTCGTCTACTTTGAATCCGATTCTCTGTCAGCGCTCCGTTTCGACAATCTGGGTTACTCGTCGTATTTCCGGGGAAAGACCGATTAGCAGCCACGGAGGCTGGCATTGAATAGCGCACGACGTTCTCGTCTTGACTTCGAGGCCTACTAAAACGCCGCTTTCATGTGGTTTCTCCGCTGGGCGACGCCGCCCAGAATCCGGGGCGTCCAGCAGGGTAACCGGATCACTTTGCAGACTGCTGTTTGCCACGAGGGAAGAGATTCAGCGCGACGAAGTTCATACAGTCGCGCGGTGAGTCGGAGGTGGGCCATCGTCAAACATGTGTCCCAGGTGGGAATCGCAGCGGCTGCACGGCTGGCGGAGCTTTTGGAAGCCGATCGCGAAGGAGAATGTTGTGGGTCGCGCGGACAATTCGTAGGGGATGCAAGGGTGGAAGTTCTGCCACCAGGCGTTGAATTGTGAGATACGATTGGGAGCAGGCCAGAATGAAAACACCTAAAACTCCTCTAGAGACTGCTGGATCGGAAAGCTCGAAGCAGAATCGAAACACTATCGCCGAGTGGGCAATCACGATTCTTCTGCTTCTGTTTGGGACCACGACACTCTGTCAGGCATTCGTTATTCCCACCGGCTCCATGGAGGACACGCTGCGGGTAGGCGATCATCTGCTGGTTGACAAGCTGGCTTATGCACCTGCTGGACCGATCGGAAAATATCTGTTGCCATACCAAGAGCCAAAACATGGCGACATTATCGTATTCCGGTATCCACCAGATATCAGCAAAACGCTAGTCAAGCGACTCATTGGAATGCCCGGAGATCGCATCAGGATTGCCAATGGCGTAGTCTACCGAAACGGACAAAGATTGAACGAGCCGTACGTTTATCACAAGTATGCTTACGACCCCGCGCTCGACAACTTTCCTTGGCCGTGCTGCCGACCTGTGAAGGAGGACCTTGCACGAAAGGAGCAAGATGAGATGGTCAATCAGAATGTTAGCTCAGGCGAAGTGATCGTTCCGGAAAATCACTTTTTCGGGATGGGAGACAACCGAGACAATTCTTCTGACAGTCGATATTGGGGCTTTATACCCAGAGAAAATATCATTGGTAAACCGTTCCTTATCTATTGGTCGTATCGAGCGTCTACGGAGGATTTAACAGGTGAGACGGCCGGTTCAATCCTAACGCACACGATCGACCTGGCGGAACATTTTTTCACTCGGACTAGATGGGATCGGACCTTCAAGTTAGTACGCGGGTTCCCGGACTCTGAACTCCCACAACAGCCTCTTCCCGTTAATCCTGGTCTGCCCAATCCATAATGCAGGAACTCTGCGTTTCCTTCGGGAATCGGTCAGGACATCACAACTTCAATTCTGCCCTTGCGGGCGATCTACTACGGGTTGAACGGGAATCGAGCGTTGAACAGCGCCGCCATCCGGCGAAAAATCCACTTCAATTTCCTGTGGGGGGCATTGCAAAGTCGGCTCTGTTCCAGCGATGAAGTAGGACATTGGACCGCCCGGGCACGCTTGGCCGGACTCGATATCTACTCCGACGTTAACCACTCCGGACGGCGGCACAAATGGCCTGGCATTCCCATACTGCTTGTATCGCGCAGCCCGCATCATGAATTCGGTCCAAATCGGCAGGGCCGAACGCGCGCCTTCCAGGCCAAGTTCGCGGTAGTCGTCGAAACCCACCCATACCAGGCACAGCAGCTGCGAAGTGAAACCCGCGAACCAGCCGTCGTGCGAGGTACCGGTCTTGCCCGCAGCAGGCAGCCTGAATCCGCGGGAACGAACACCAGCGGCCGTTCCGCTACGCATAACCTCCTGCAGCATGTCGACCATAAGAAATGCCACCCGCGAGTCGAGAACGCGTTTTGTCTCGGGACTATGGTGATACAGCTCGGCGGCATTCGCATCGTTGATCGCGTCGATGAAAGTGGGTTGAACCCGAACGCCGTCGTTCGCAAACACAGTGTAAGCGCGAGCCAGCTCAAGCGGAGTAGCTTGGTACGCTCCCAGCGCGATCGCCGGGGTGCCCTTGATTTCGTCGTTCAGACCGGCCTGCCGTGCCAGGGAGGCAACGTTCGAGAATCCCACCATTTCCCCCACCTTCACCGTGGCGACGTTGAGCGAGTGCGCCAGCGCCTGGCGAAGCGTGACTGTCCCCCGGAAGTCGCCCTTGAAATTGTTGGGGCTGTATGTCTGATTTTCAAATTGAAAAGTGGTGGGTGAATCGTCTACGGTGGATGCCTCCGTGAGAACCTGATTCCCGCCCACCACTGCTGTATTCACCGCCGCCGCATAAACAAACGGTTTGAACACGGAGCCTGGCGGACGTTTCGAAAGCACGCGGTTTAGTTGGCTAGCAGCATAATCGCGGCCGCCACACAAAGCCTTCACCTCACCGGTATGTGGATCGAGCGCGATTAGAGCAACCTGGGGCCTGTTTCCCGCGTGCCCGTTCTTGCGGCGGGCCAGCGTCGCATCCACTAGCCGCATGCCGTCGGCAATGGCTTGCTCGGCGGCCTTTTGTAGGCGTGGGTCGAGAGTGGTGTAAACGCTAGCCGATCCGCTGGGGTGCTCGTCCAGATCTTTGGCCGCCTCGTTGCCCGCGATATCGAGAAAGTATGCGGCTTCGGAAACCTCGCTAGTTCCCGGATGAAGCCCGAGCGGCGCGGCGACTGCTTCCGAATACTGCGCCTTAGTAAGATACTTGTTCTCGTACATCAATGACAGGACCACATTGCGGCGCTCCAGTGCGCGATCGGGATGATGGAAGGGATTCAGATGGCTTGGCCGCTGGATCAACCCCGCTAGTGTCGCGGCTTCGGTTAGATTCAACTTTTGCATGTCCTTATTAAAATAAACTCGCGACGCTTCGCCGAAGCCGTTGATACTGAACGTGCCCTCGCTCCCGAGATAGACCAGGTTGCAGTAGTATTCGAAAATCTGCTGCTTAGTGAGCTTATGTTCGAGATGCAAAGTGATGAGCGCTTCCGTCACCTTACGCTTCCAGTTCTTGTCATGATCCAGCCAGAGATTCCGGGCGAGCTGCATGGATATGGTGGACGCACCCTGCTCCTTGCGATGCTCCCGCAGGTCTACATACGAGGCCTTCGCGATTCGGAGGAAGTCTAGCCCGGAGTGTTCAAAAAACCGTTTGTCTTCGACTGAGACAACCGCGTGGACCAGCACCGGTGGAATATCCGGATATTTGACCAGCAGCCGCTTGACGCGCCCTGCGTCCGACATGTTAATGATGGGCTGCGGAGGAAGTTCGGTTTGTAGAACGCGGTGGTGATTGCCGGGATCGGTGATCGATGAAATCACTCCGTTCGAAACTTGTGTCGCACCGGAGCGCTTCAGAGTGCCGATTTCTACGTCTGTAACCGGATCGCCCACGGTCACGATTTCTGGCGCGGAGAAATAAGTAAAGGTGTGCTGAAAGGCTCCTGCCGCAAGTTGCCGGTCAACGCGCTTGGAGAGCCGGTAATACGGAATTGTGACGCTGCATATAAGCGCAACCAAAAGCGCGGCGGCTGAAAAGAGTATCCATTTCGGAAGATTCTGAAACCGAGACTGGTTCGGCACTTTTTCTGATTCGGATTCTGCCGGCTGCAGCATTACGAAATGTGAAATGCACGCCGGATTCCAGGAAGGTGCATCATGGCCTCAACAGTTTAGCCTCACCGACATGCTCGGGATGTCGATTTTACAGGAACATTCGGCGACGAGCGGTAGATCACGGTAACAGCGCGCTGTAACAGGGGTTAAGCTTGTTGCGTTTGGCGATGAGTAATGCAAGTATGTAGAAGCTGGCATAAGGGGAAATCATATCTTCGGTAGCCCCACCAAAAGAGATAGATCCAAAGGGGAGCGAATTGTCTACCTTCTTCTTCAGAAATCTGATTGTCTTGGCAGTCGTGGTTACACTCGGGGCAGCGTCCGCCTCAGCCGACATCGCGGTTGAAGTTTTCACTTTTACCGGCCAGTGCACTGACTGCACCGGCACCGGCACCGGCACGTTGATTCTTCTCGCCGGTTATGTGTTGGGCACGGACCTTTCAGCTCAAGACCTTTACAGTTTCAACTACAGTTCGAACCTGATTCCGGATCTCTCGATTCACAATGATCCCAGTGAGGTGCTATCCGGCATCCTTCCGGTCGGACTCGGCCCCGCGAACATCTCCATTTCCGGTGCGAACGGCAGCTTCAATACGAGTTCGGACGGAACCTGGTCGGCCTTCAACCCACCGGCCGATGTCGGCACGAAAGGCATTTGGAGCACGGCTTCTGTGACTCCGACTCCTGAACCTTCGGCCCTGCCGATGATCGGCTTATGTGTAGCAGGTGTCATCTTCCTCCGTAGGCGACGGATGCCCTCTCGACGCGCCCCTGCGTCCGTCTAGCGGGTCGATGCCGCTCTACTATGCGCCATCTCATTAGATGGTCGTGGCGTAGATAATCCCGAGACCTGCCCAGCCACTCCTCGCATTTGCCCCGGTGATATTCCCAGCAGTTGTCGAAGAACGTAATCCCGCCATCGATCGCCTCCTCGACAATTTGCATAGCGATCTTTTGCTCTTGCGGATCGCCCAAATGATGGCCGCCGCATGCGATCGCCGAGATCTTTACGTCGGTCTTGCCGAAATTTCGCACTGCGATATCGCTGCTGGTGGGCATTGGACGATTACTTCGGACTCATTGGGAAGACGGCCCTGGGCTAAAAACGTTTCATCCGAGACAATGACGATGCAACCAACGATCTGGTCGGATTCGTGGCCGATCCCAATGTCGCCATCCAGGAACCGAAGGCGTTCCCGAGAATTGTCTGAAACGCTATGGAGAGGATCGAGTCCCACGAGCGGAACGCCGTGGTTCACAATGAGGCAATGGCGGCTGGAAAAAGTAGCAAGAACTTTCGGCGGATTTTTCGGTTGCGCCTGAAGGACATTGGCTGGTTAATGCGGGAGTCCGCAAGTAATTGGAATTATGACAACGCTCAACGGTTGAGCGCCTCGCTTGCGTTTTATACCCTGCTCTCGCTCGCCCCACTGCTGGTGGTGATTGTTGCTGTTGCCGCGATGGTCTTTGGCCGCCAGGCCGCGGAAGGACAACTTGCCTGGGAAATCCAGGGCATCGTTGGGATGGATCAGGCGCGGGCAATCGAGGCCGTGATTCGAGCCTCTATAAAGCCAGAGGGCGGCGGCTTGATCCCCACGTTGTTCAGCGTGATCACTTTAGCCTTGGGAGCAACATCAGTGGTGGTGGAACTCGAAGATTCCCTCAACCTTATCTGGCACGTCCAAACCAGTGGCAGCACAGCTCGCTTTGCGGGTATCGCCAGTTTGCTAAAGCAGCGCTTTTACTCCTTCGCTATGGTTTTGGGAGTCGGGTTCCTTTTGCTGGTTTCGCTCGTGTTTAGCACCTGGGTGGCCGCCATGGGTACGTTCTTAGCTTCTATGCCGCGGCTTCATCAGTCCAGCGTGCACATATTAGCGTTTCTGGTTTCGTTCATCGTGGCAACCTTCCTCTTTGCCGCAATCTATAAGATCATGCCGGATGTGACGCTGCAATGGAGCGACGTATTGGTGGGGGCTTCGGTCACGTCGCTCATCTTCACTGCCGGCAAGCAGTTGATCGACTTGTATCTGGGAAAGGCGGGAATCGGGTCCACGTACGGAGCCGCGGGATCTCTGGTGCTGATTCTGTTGTGGGTGTATTACTCCGCGCAACTGTTTTTCTTTGGCGCGGAATTCACCAAAGTCTATACGAGCAAATACGGATCGCACTTTGTTGCCCGGTTGGATCCGGCGCCGCCCGGGCCGAGCCCGGTAATCCTTAATCCATAGATAGGGCCTTGTAACAAGAGGGAGGTTCCAAGTGTCCATCCTGGCTCTCACAGCATCGAGCGCGCCTGGGCAGATCACGCGGTTCGAGGGCCAGTCAATCGTCGAGATCACTTTCTCGCCCGCCCAACTGCTCGATCCAGCCGACTTGGCCAACGCGCGGGCTCTCAAGAAGGGAGCCTTTGCACGCGGAAGATGTTGCGCGAGCCATTGATGGCCTGTTTGCCACTGGCCGTTTCGAAGATATCGTGGTGGAGGCGGAACCTTCCCCGGCCAGCGTCGCGATCGTTTTCAAGGTCAAGAACACCTGGAGCTTCGGTGGAGGGTAAGGTGAGCCAGGCGCCGAATCGCGAGCAGTCTGACGAGCGCGGCTCAATTCAACCTGGGAGCAGCTTTTCATGATCGGGACGTTACTAACGGGATGGCCGCTGTACTATTTGATGTTATTCACCTCTTCGGCGTGGCGAGCGAGGATCGCCTGGAGCTTCCGAGCCGGTGTCAGTTGGGGGTTCGCTTCGTGCTGGTTCGCGCAGTTCAGGCAAACCGGAAACTCGCGGTCGAGGATGTTGGTTGCTCCTCCGCAATAGGTACAGCTTGCCATTTTCTTCGGGACACTCCTATGTATTGACTACTCAAGTTGCTTTCTGTTTCATATCATTGAAATTGATCCGGGAATCTCCGGTCTAATAGACGTGAGACAAGGTTACGTACGAAGGCGGGTTCCGGTTGGAGCAGAGGTAGTAGAAGGAGGGGTTCACTTTCGAGTTTGGGCGCCCCGGAGGCGCCGTGTCGACGTGGTTATCGAGGGAGCCCAAGAACGCGTTGTGGCTCTGGCAACGGACGGTTCGGGTTACTTTGCCGGCTTGGCGGAGGGCGTGGGAGCCGGCCAGCGTTACAAATACGGGCTGGATTCGGCTAACAGTTTCCCCGATCCGGCTTCCCGCTTTCAACCAGAAGGTCCGCACTTCGCGTCTGAGGTAGTGGACCCCAGCTTATTCAAATGGACCGACTCCAGTTGGCGCGGAGTGATTCTCGAAGGCCAGATTATCTACGAAATGCACATCGGAACATTTACAAAGGAGGGTACCTGGACAAGCGCTGCTGGTGAACTGCCGTTCTTGGCGGAAACCGGCATTACTGTAGTTGAAGTTATGCCGGTGGCGGAGTTCCCGGGGCGATTTGGATGGGGCTACGACGGCGTACACATGTTCGCGCCCTCGCATCTCTACGGGAGTCCGGATTCCTTCCGCAGCTTCGTGAATACGGCGCATGCGCTCGGGATGGGAGTGATCTTAGACGTGGTTTACAATCACTTCGGTCCCGACGGTAATTATCTTCCGGAGTTTTCCTCCTGTTATTTCTCCGACACCGAACACACTGACTGGGGCGCTGCCATCAACTTTGACGGTCCCGATTGCGGGCCGGTGCGTGAGTTTTGCACCTCCAACGCAGGTTACTGGATTGATGAATACCACTTGGATGGGTTGCGATTGGACGCGACTCAGGACATCCATGACCGTTCCAAAGAGCACATCTTGCGCGCCATCGCGCGAGAGGTCCATCGAAAGGCGGATCCCAGAAAGGCCATTATCGTGGCGGAAAACGAGCCGCAGCAAGTACAGTTGGTTCAACCGCCCGACCAAGGAGGCTATGGGCTAGACGCCCTGTGGAATGACGACTTCCATCACGCCGCCATGGTGACTATGACGGGACGCAACGAAGCGTACTACACGGACTATTTGGGGAAACCGCAAGAGTTTATTTCTACTGTAAAGTACGGCTTTCTCTATCAGGGGCAATACTACAAGTGGCAGAAGAAACGCCGCGGCAGCGCCGGTTTACATATGCCGCCGGCGTCGAAAGTGATCTTCATTCAGAATCACGATCAAGTGGCAAATTCCGCGTACGGCCTCCGCTGTCATAACTTGACGGATCCCGGCCGCTTCCGCGCCATGACCGCATTGTTGTTGCTGGCTCCATCCACGCCAATGTTATTTCAAGGACAAGAATTCGGCGCCAGCAGCCCGTTCCTGTTCTTCGCCGATCACGAACCGAAGCTCGCGGAAGCTGTCCGCAGAGGGCGAGCTGAATTTCTGGGTCAATTCCCCAGCTTGGCGACACCAGGAATGTCAGAACTCTTCGCCGATCCCTCCGATCCCGCGACTTTTGAACGCTCGAAGTTGGATCACCGGGAGCGCGAAACTCACGCCGCAGTTTTAACGCTGCACCGCGACTTGCTGCGGCTGCGCCGGGAAGATCCTGTGTTTCGATCCCAGCGAACCAATGGAGTGGACGGCGCGGTTCTCGCTGAAGAGGCATTCTTGTTGCGGTTTTTCGGAGAGGACGAGGATGACCGGCTGCTGCTTATCAATTTCGGAGTCGATTTGCACCTTAGTCCGGCGCCTGAACCCTTGCTCGCTCCTCCCGCCGGGTGCGAATGGACCGTGCTGTGGTCGAGCGAGCATCCAAAATATGGTGGAACAGGGGCGCCCGCGCTGGACAGCCCCGAGAATTGGCGGATTCCTGGTCATGCGGCTGTCGTGTTGAAACCGGAGAGGGAAGCATGAATGGACCTGTAATTCGGATCGCATGGCCGGGACGGGAACCCGCGGAATCTGAAACCAGGCTTAGCCGCGAGTGGCTGCTGACCAACGGCCTGGGAGGCTATGCATCGGGAACGCTGTTGGGAATAATCACGCGCCGCTATCACGGCTACCTGGTGGCTGCTCTGCCCGCTCCGTTCGGCCGCGTCATGATGTTCAACGATCTGGTGGAACATATAGAGCTTCCGGATGGGAAACGATTTCAACTGGGCGGCGAGGAAAGAGCCGGTGTTCCTCTCAAACTGGAATCGTCCGAACTCTTGAGTGAGTTCCGTCTGGAAGCCGGGCTGCCCGTGTGGCGTTATGAACTGGAAGGAGCCGTAATCGAAAAGCGGCTGGTGATGCCGCACGAGCAGAACTCGGTGTACGTGAACTACCGGCTGCTGGCAGGCGTGGAAAAGGCGCGTTTGATGGTGCGGCCTTCGGTTCACTTCCGTCCGCACGAGGATCCGGTGAGCGCGGAATTGGACACAGGCTATGTATTGATGGTCCACGAGGATCGTTATGAGATCGCGCTCCCGGATAAGCTTCCCGCGCTGCGATTTCTCCTGTATGGTTCACGCGCGCAGCTCACGGTGGACAAGCTGCGAATTCAGGAGATCGTGTATAGCATCGAAGAACGGCGCGGTTATCCCGCGCGGGGCGATCTGTGGAGTGCCGGCTACTTTCATGCCGAGCTCCGTCCGGACGCGGACGCCACGCTAGTTGCATCGACGGAGAGTTGGGAGTCGATGTCCGCGCTGACCCCGGCGGATGCCTTGGCGTCGGAAGAGGAGCGCCACCGGAGACTGGTGCAGAAAGCCAGCGACAACGTGGCGGGCAGAGGGAACGCTCCCGCGGCTGACAATGGGATTGTTTCGCAATTGCTGCTGGCGGCGGATCAATTCTTGATCACTCCCGGCGGACGGGTGCAGGACGTCGCACGGGCGCGCGCAGTGGGAGACGAGGTTCGGACATTAATCGCGGGCTACCACTGGTTCACGGATTGGGGCCGCGACACCATGATTTCGCTCGAAGGGATTACGCTCACTACTGGCCGGTTCAACGAGGCAGCCTGGATCCTGCGAACATTCGCGCATTATATTCGTGATGGACTAATCCCCAATTTGTTCCCGGAGGGCAAGAACGAAGGCCTGTATCACACCGCCGACGCTACTCTTTGGTTCTTTCACGCTATCGATCGCTACACGGAGGTGACTCACGACCGCTCGGTCCTCAAAATGGCATTGCCCAAGCTGGTGGATATTTTTGACCACCACATGCAAGGCACGCGATTCGGAATCGGCGTGGACCCGAGCGACGGTTTGCTCAAACAAGGCGCGGACGGCTACGCCTTGACCTGGATGGACGCCAAAGTAGACGGTTGGGTGGTTACTCCCCGGCGTGGCAAGGCGGTGGAGATCAACGCTCTTTGGTACAACGCTCTTCGTTTGTTGGAGGGCTGGCTTTCTGACGATGGGCAAGCCGGCCCCGCTTCGCGAGTGGGGGAAGCGGCGAAGAGGGCGCAAGAGTCCTTTAACAAGCGTTTCTGGTCTCCTGGAACGAAGTTTCTATTTGACGTGGTGGATGGGCCGGACGGCGACGATTTAGCTTGCCGGCCCAATCAACTGCTCGCGATATCGTTAAAGCACGCAGTGCTGGATCCGGCGCACTGGAAGCCGGTGGTTGAAATTTGTAGCGCGCAACTCCTGACACCCTTCGGACTTCGCAGCCTGTCGCCGGAGCACAAAGACTTTAAGGCAAGGTATGACGGCGATCTCCGTTCGCGCGACGCAGCGTATCATCAGGGCACGGTGTGGGCTTGGCTGATTGGCCCATTTATAGATGCTTGGTTGAAAGTTCATCCGGAAGACCCGGCCGGCGGGAGAGCCTTTCTCAAGGGCTTTGCGTCGCATCTGGATGAAGCAGGTCTCGGGTCAATCAGCGAGATTTTCGACGCGGAGGCGCCCTTCACGCCCCGAGGTTGTGTCGCGCAGGCGTGGAGCGTGGCCGAGGTGCTGCGGTGCTGGTTGAAATTGCCGGCAGGTTAGGGCGACTCTATTTACCCGAGGCGTTTAGAATGCTGGGGACGGCGCCGGGCCTCGGCTCTCTGGCTACCACCAGGGACAGAGGCGTCAGTTCGATGGATTCACCCGTAGCGCAGAAACGTGTCCCGGTTTCCAGGTCCGGATCGTTGGTATCGAGAATAATTTCCCACTTTTCCACGGCGCCAGGTTTCGGCACAAAAAAATGGATGGGCTCGTGGTGGCAATTCAGCAAGATAAGAAACGTGTCATCCTTCACCGGCTCGCCGGCTTCATCCACTTCGCCCAGGGTTTCCCCATTCAACCTAAGCCCGAGACTGCGCACCCAACCCAGGTTCCATTCATCGTCAGTCATCTCCTCGCCGTCCGGACGCAACCACACAATGTCTCTCTCGGCCGTCCCGCGGATGGAGCGATCCTGATAGAACTTCCTGCGGTGCAGATTCGGATGGCTTCGCCGGATGGCGATTAATTTCCGAGCAAACTCCATCAATTCAACCTGATGGTCGTCCAGCTTCCAATTGATCCAGGTGAGCGCGTTGTCCTGGCAGTAGGCGTTATTATTGCCGTTCTGGGTTTGGCCTAACTCATCGCCGGCCAGGACCATGGGCACGCCTTGGGAGAACAGCAAGGTTGCCAGGAAGTTGCGCTTCTGCCGATCGCGCCGCGCGATGATTTCCGGATCGTCCGTGGGACCCTCCGCTCCCATATTCCAGGAGTGGTTGTCGTTGGCTCCGTCCTTGTTATCCTCGCCGTTGGCTTCGTTGTGCTTTTCGTTGTAGCTCACCAGATCGTGCAAGGTGAAACCATCGTGAGCCGTTACGAAATTGATGCTGGCGGAAGGGCGCCGTCCGTCCCGGTCGTACAAGTCGCTCGATCCGGTGAGCCGAAAGGCGAGATCTGACAATTGTCCGTCATCGCTTTTCCAATAGCGGCGGACCGTGTCGCGGTAGCGGCCGTTCCACTCAGCCCATCCGGCCGGAAAATTTCCCACCTGATAGCCGCCTTCTCCGACATCCCAGGGCTCGGCGATCAGCTTGACCTGAGAGATGACCGGATCCTGATGAATGATGTCGAAGAATGAGGAAAGGCGGTCCACGTCGTGCAGTTCGCGGGCCAGAGTGGCTGCGAGATCGAAGCGGAATCCATCCACGTGCATTTCTTCGATCCAATACCGTAGGCTGTCCATAATGAGCTGCAGAACCTGCGGATGCCGGACGTTCAAACTATTCCCGGTCCCGGTGTAATCCATGTAGTAGCGCTGCTGATCCGCCACCAGGCGATAGTAAGTGGGATTGTCGATGCCGCGAAAGCTGAGCATCGGACCCATGTGATTGCCTTCCGAGGTGTGGTTGTAGACTACATCCAGAATCACCTCGATGCCTTCCCGGTGAAGGCTTTTCACCATGGTCTTGAACTCCGCCAACTGGCCGCCGCGATCGCCCGATCCTGAATAGCGCGCATCCGGACTGAAGAAGTTGGTGGTGTTATATCCCCAATAGTTCGTAAGGCCCTTGTCAGAGAGGTGCTTGTCGGTGAGAAAGCTATGCACAGGCATCAACTCGACGGCCGTGACTCCCAGATGTTTGAGGTATTGGACGCTGGCTTTGGTTCCGAGACCGGCATAAGTTCCCCGCATTGGCTCAGGAACGTCGGGATGACATTTGGTGAAGCCCTTGACGTGCAGTTCGTAAATGACCGTCTCGCTGATTGGAATACAGAGCGGCCGATCTTCCTGCCAGTCGAAATAGGAATTGATGACGACGCATTTCTGCATGCCCTCGGCGTCATCGGTTTCGTCGAATGATAGGTCTTCTTCAGAATGGCCGAGCTGATAAGGAAAGATCGGCGAGGCCCAATTCACCTGTCCGGCCAGCGCCTTCGCATAAGGATCGATCACCAGCTTGTTCGCGTTAAACCGCAAGCCATCGTTCGGTTTGAATGGACCATGAACGCAATAGCCGTACAGTTGTCCCGGAAGAACGCCCTTCAGATATCCGTGCCACACGTAGGTGGTCCGCTCGGGCAATCGCAAGCGCGCCGTTTCCGGACCGGTCACATCGTCAAAGAGGCAGAGCTCCACAAACTCGGCGTTCTCGGAATAGATGGCGAAGTTGACTCCGGCTCCATCCCAGGTGGCGCCGAGCGGATTGGGACGCCCAGGAAGAATGGTAGGCATGTTAGCTAAGATTCAGAACGCGTGAAAGGATCGCCCGTGCGACGCTCCATCGGGGTCGCGGCTAGGTAAGGGTTTCGCATGTTGTTCTGGAATGATAGACGCGCCGATAAGATAGTCGTTTCGGCACAGAGCCCTATCCTGGCGTGCTGGCCAATCGCTTTATCGTAACACCCGGCTGGGGAAATTCCAGACCTTCAAACCCGCGCTCGCAAGGCCATCGGATTGGCGACGAGATTCTTGTTGCGAATCGTTCGTGCTTCACTTCCGAGCGGATTTTTTCTTGGGAATTTTCGCTCCGGACTTGCGCGCCTCGCTCAGAGCGATCGCAACCGCCTGTTTACGGCTGATGACCTTTTTGCCGCTGCCGGATTTCAAGGTGCCTTCTTTTTTCTCTTTCATGACCTTGTGAATCTTGCGTTGGCCTTTGGTGCTGGACTGGGATTTTGCCATGTACTGTCTCCTTTTAGTGTTTCACCGCGCCCCGTTTGGTAAATGAGTGCATCGCCATTTTGCAGCGGGCAGGGGCCTTTCGCCGCTTCGCGGCGGCCGCCGGGGAATCGACCTTGCCGCCGGATTTCGCGACCATCGCGTGTTCGACGTCGGCGGGGATGCCGTTCTTCGGCCAGCACGGTAAACTTTGCATCGCGATGATCATTTTTATCAGTGATGGTATCGAGTTCGGCCGATTTTCTTCTTCGCGGCTTCGGTGTTGGCCTTCTCGAAGGCGGCAAACAAAGCCTTGACCGGGTCGTGTTTTTTCAGAGAGCAGCAGCCAATCGAACATTTGAATTCTCCTCTGGAGTTTTGCGCACCGGTGTTCAAGGCGGACCTCATACTGCCCACTCCGGTTTGGCAGCACGTTTGCTGCCAGCATTGTTGCGGACCTGACGGTTCGCAACATTCACGATTGGCTTATTCAAAGGAGTCCCAGTGGTAATAAATCGAGAACGCAAATCGCTGGCAGCTGATCTCCGGACGCACACCAAGACGGTCGTACCCAAAGGCGATCGCGGCGACGAAAGAAAGAGTTGACGATGCCTGCAACCGTCTGGAAGGGTTTCATCAGTTTCGGGCTGGTCTCATTTCCGGTGCGGCTGTTTTCTGCGGCACGCGCCGAAACGGTGCATTTCCACATGCTGCATAAAAAGGACCAGTCACGCGTCAAGGAAGTCTGGTACTGCGTCGAGGAAGACAAACCCATAGACCGTGCCGATATCGAAAAAGGATTCGAGATCAGCAAAGGCGAGTATGTCGCCGTCGCGGACGAGGAACTGAAGAAGATTGCGCCTGCGACCGCGACAACCATGGATATCCTCCAGTTCGTGGGCCATGATGAAGTCGATCCGATCTACTTCGAGGCCTCCTATTATGTCGCCGCCGAGGATAAAGCCGCCAAGCCATATGTTCTGTTC
>Ga0116135_1000203_pt1 | contig 32181 bp, 19 predicted proteins | sample June2015DPH_20_1_FD_89738 | JGI IMG/M metagenome (GOLD analysis project Ga0116135, IMG submission 89738) | Peatland microbial communities from SPRUCE experiment site at the Marcell Experimental Forest, Minnesota, USA - June2015DPH_20_10 | ecosystem: Environmental > Terrestrial > Soil > Wetlands... | reverse complement strand
TGAAACCGGGTGAACGGGTGGTCGCGGAGGGCGTGCAGAAGGTGCGTCCCGGAATGCTCGTCAATCCCAAGCCCTATGCTGCGGAACCGGCGGTGAGGTGATTCCATGTCCAAGTTCTTCATCAACCGCCCCATCGTCGCGATCGTAATTTCCATCGTCCTCGTGCTGGTTGGCACTCTGACCATCCTGACCTTGCCGGTCGCACAGTTTCCCAGTATCGCTCCTCCCGAAGTTCAAATCCTTGCCACCTACATCGGGGCGGACGCGCAAACCCTGGAGCAAGCGGTTGCCACTCCCATCGAGCAGCAGATGAACGGCGTGGACAACATGAACTACATGTATTCGCTGAATGCAACCGCTAACAACTCGACCAGCCTGATCGTGGACTTCGACGCAAAAACCGATCCCAACACCGATTACATTCTCGCGCAAAGCCGCGAAACCCTGGCGGCTTCTCAGCTGCCCGTGGACGTGACCAATTACGGAGTCACTGTTCGAAAGTCCGTAACCGCTCCCCTCACTTTGATTGCCGTGTACTCGCCCCATGGAACCTATGACGCGAACTTTCTGGCGAACTACGCCTACATCAACCTGGTCGATCCCATACTGCGTTCGCCAGGCATCGGCAACGTTCAGGTATTCGGCTCTGGCCAATACGCGATGCGATTGTGGGTGAAACCTGACACGTTGGCCAAACTGGGCGTGACCGTTCCCGAAATCGTCAGCGCGATCCAGGCGCAGAACACCGTGAACCCGGCCGGCAAAGCGGGCGGTGAGCCCGCGCCCAAAGGCACGGAATTTACTTATACAGTTCTTGCGCAAGGCCGGCTTATCTCGCCGGAGGAATTTGGGCAGATTGTTGTTCGCGAAACTCCTGACGGCGGCGTCGTCCGCGTCCGTGATGTGGCTCGCATCGAGCTGGGTTCGCAGGACTATAGCGTTGCTGGACGCTATAACGGAAAGCCCAGCGCCGTCATTGCCACCTACCAACTGCCGGGGTCGAACGCGGTCGATGCCGCCGCCGCCGTCAATAAGCTGATGGCCAAGATGAAAGAGCGCTTCCCGGAAGACCTGGATTACGTCACCGCGCTGGATACGACCCGCTCGGTCACGGAAGGCATAAAGGAAATCGTCGTAACGCTCTTGATCGCTCTCGCGCTCGTGATCCTTGTGGTTTACATCTTCTTGCAGAGCTTGCGGGCCACGTTGATTCCACTTCTCGCCGTGCCGGTTTCCCTGGTCGGCACGTTCGTGCTTTTCCCCTTGTTCGGTTTCTCGATAAACACGCTTTCTCTCTTCGGTCTGGTGTTGGCGATCGGCCTGGTCGTGGACGACGCCATCGTGGTGGTCGAGGGTGTGGAACGCCACATTGAGGAGGGCATGACCCCGAAGGACGCGGCGTTGAGAGCGATGGAAGAACTTTCCGGCCCGGTCGTTGGCATCGCCCTGGTTCTCTCCGCTGTTTTTGTGCCTACCGCTTTCATTCCCGGAATCACCGGCAAGCTCTATCAGCAATTTGCGGTCACCATCGCGATTTCGGTTCTGCTGTCTGCTTTCAATGCGCTCACCCTCAGCCCGGCGCTGGCGGCGCTGTTGCTCAAGCCGAAGAAAGAGAGCCATGGGCTCTTGCGAAGATTTTTTGATTGGTTTAACCGCGTCTTTGAGCGCGCCACCGAGGGCTATGTGCGCTGGAGCGCAGTATTGGTAAAAAAGACGGTCATTGTGCTCGTGTTGCTCGCGTTCTTTTGCGTAGCGGGTTTCTTTTTTGCCAGTCGAATCCCATCGAGCTTCCTTCCCGACGAAGATCAAGGTTACGCCTACGTCAACGTTCAGCTCCCGAATGGGGCATCGCTCGAACGCACGACGGCGGTATCTGCCGATGTAGAGAAAATCCTGCTCAACACACCCGGGGTTCAGCAGGTGACTGGCTTCGTCGGATTCAGTCTGCTCAGTTTTGTTCGCACCAGTTACAACTCGACTTTTTTTGTGAACTTCAAGCCCTGGGACGAACGCAAGACAAGGGCTGAGCAATTTCAATCGCTCAAGGCACATCTCAACCGGGAGCTGAGCAAGTTGCCGGCAGCAGTTGCCTTCGGTTTTTCTCCGCCCGCCATTCCAGGCGTCGGCACCGCGGGTGGATTCACCTTCATACTTGAGGACCGTTCGGGCAGCGACATTCAGTTCCTGGCCAAGAATCTCAGCACTTTTCTTGATGCTGCCCGAAAGCGGCCGGAAATCGCCAGCCTCAGCACCACTTTCCTGGCGAGCGTGCCGCAGGAATTTGTCGAAGTGAACCGCGACAAAGTGCTGAAACAAGGAGTAGCTCTCAACGATGTTTATCGCACCGTGCAGGCGTTCATGGGCGGATATTTCATCAACTACTTCAATCGCTTCGGCCGCCAATGGCAGGTCTACATCGAAGCGGAGAGCGCGGACCGTGCGCGAGCGGAAAATGTTGGCCAATTCTATGTCCGGAACAGCAAGGGAGAGAATGTTCCGCTCTCAACCCTTACATCGATAAAGCCGCGACTCGGCCCGGAGTTTACTTTGCGCTTCAACGAGTATCGCTCGGCGCAAGTCAACGGCAGCGCCGCGCCGGGCTATAGCGCGGACCAGGCCACGGCCGCCCTCGAAGACGTTTTCAGGCAGACCATGCCGCGCGAGATGGGCTTCGACTACTCCGGCATTTCATATCAGGAGCAGAAGGCGCGTGAGGGAGTGCCTCCGGCGGTGATTTTTGGACTTTCTCTGCTCTTCGTCTTTCTTATTCTAGCGGCGCTGTACGAAAGTTGGTCACTGCCGTTTAGCGTGCTACTCAGCACTCCTGTCGCGATCTTTGGCGCATTTGGAGTTCTTTGGCTCCGCCGTGTGCTGCTCAACGTTTTCCTGCCGCCATATCTGGTTCAGATCGAGACCGACGTCTACTCACAAATCGGGCTGGTCATGCTTATCGGATTAGCGGCGAAGAATGCGATTTTGATTGTCGAGTTTGCCAAGGACGAGTACGAGAAGGGGAAACCCCTAGCCGATTCCGCGCTCGAAGGAGCCAGGCTTCGTCTGCGGCCGATCCTGATGACTTCCTTCGCCTTCATTCTCGGCTGCGTGCCACTATGGACGGCGAGCGGCGCCGGTTCCGTCGCACGCCAAATCATGGGCACGACGGTCATCGGAGGGATGCTAGCCGCCAGCCTCATCGGAATTTTCTTCGTACCCGCCATCTTCTACTTAGTCGAGAGATGGTCAGGCGCAGGCAAGGAGTCCGCCTCCATCGCTTTACAGGGAACCCCTGCGCCAGCGGAGGGAGACTGATATGGCCCGGCATCCTAACGGCGGGAACGAGCGATGGCAACCAGACATGAAGAACGTCGTGTCAGTGTCAAAGATGAGGATGTCTTCGACCTTGGTCTCGGCATTGGCTTCGATCGCGATGACCGCGTGCATGGTCGGTCCGAATTACCATCGGCCAGCCGTTCAAACTCCCGGCATCTACCGCGACCTGAGCCAGGACCAGCAGGCGCAGGCCCAAGCGGCGTCCTTCGCAGATCTTCCCTGGTGGCAAGTTTTCCAGGATCCGCAACTGCAGGAATTGATCCGCACAGCCTTAAAAGAAAACTACGACCTGCAACTGGCCGCGGAACGCATCAGCGCGGCGCGTGCGCAGGTCACCATCACGCGCTCCAGTCTGTTTCCGCAAGTGCAGGCGAACGGCAATTTCGCCGGCGGAAAAGATCCAAGCACCCAGTCCAAGTACAACATCCTGACATTAACCGCCGACGCAGCGTTTCAGTTGGATCTCTTCGGCCGCCTGCGGCGCGCGACCCAGGCTGCGCGCGCGGAACTGCTGGCTACAGAAGACGCGCGCAATACGGTAATCCTCACCCTCGTCAGCGATGTGGCGAGCGATTACTTTACGCTGCTCCAGCTCGATCTCGAACTGCAAATTACACGCGACACGGTGAAGACGCAGATAGACTCCGTAAAGCTCACACGGTTGCGCCTCGACCACGGCGTTGCCACCAAACTGGATGTGTTGCAAGCGCAGCAGGTGCTCGATACCGCCAACGCGCAGATTCCCGACCTTGAAAGGCAGATCGGCCAGGTAGAAGACGCGATCGGCATTCTCCTCGGCCATTATCCCGAAGGCGTGCGGCGTGGGCTCCCGTTGGTCGAGCAGCCGCTGCCTCCAGAAGTGCCGCCGGGCATACCCTCGACATTGCTCGAACGCCGGCCCGATATTCGCCAGGCCGAGGACGAACTGATCGCGGCGAACGCCGAGATCGGCGTAGCGCGAGCTGCATTCTTTCCGCAGATTTCCCTTACCGGCTCGGGCGGCGGAGCCTTCGGTCGCAGCACTCTCTTCACCGGCCTGATGAGTTCACAGACTTCGATCTGGTCGTACGGTGCGCAAGTCAGTCAACCCATCTTTACCGGCGGCGCTTTGCGCGGAAATTTGCGGCTGGCCGAATCGCAGCAGCGCCAGGAGCTGATAGCCTACAAACAGGCTATCCAGTTGGCCTTCCGTGATGTTTCCGATGCTCTCATCGGCTATCAGAAACTTCATGAAGTCCGTGTCGCGCAGGAGACCACCGTCAAGGATCTGCAAGACACAGTCGACACGTCTCTCGTCCGTTATCGCGGCGGCATCACCACCTACCTCGAAGTTCTCGACGGCCAGCGGTCGCTGTTTACCGCCGAACTTACGCTCGCGCAAGCCCGAGGCAGCGAATACCAGAGCCTGGTGCAGCTTTATAAGGCCCTCGGCGGAGGCTGGCAATCCGTGGTCGCGACGCAGACCAGCCAGAAATGAGAACACTTTAGTAACTGCGGGATGCGTGTTGTGCGAAGGCGCAAACGCGCTTCTGCTATAATGTTCTTGACGCTTTTACTCGGTTTGCTTGTTCTCGCGGTGGTTCCAAGATCGAACCAGCTTTATCTCCGCTTTTCCTGCCCGCCGTTTTACTCAGCGCCAAATTCAAACAGAATGTGAGTGGCCCAGGCACTTCGACACCTGTCCGAGTGTGTGACGACAAGGCCTCTTCAGAAAACAAAAATCGAATGAGCACATTTTCAGAACTGAGCCTATCTTCTGCGTTGCAGAAGAAGCTGGCGGCAGCTAACTTTACAACCTTAACCCCGATCCAGGAACGCGCCCTCCCTCCGGCTCTTGGAGGCAAAGATGTAATCGGGACATCACAGACCGGCACGGGCAAGACGCTCGCTTTCCTGATTCCGTTGATCGAGATGCTAGAGCGCGAGCCGTCTCGCCAGGCGATTGCCCTGATTTTGCTGCCCACGCGCGAACTGGCCATCCAGGTCCACGAGCAGTATGAGCAATTACGCGGCGCCATGCAGAAAGCCGCGCTGGTCATTGGCGGCGTATCGGAAAATTCCCAGATACAAAGTCTCCGTAGTGGCCGCGGGCCGATCATCGCAACTCCGGGCCGTCTGCAGGACTTCATGGATCGCAACCTCGCAGACCTACGCGGCATTAAACTGCTGGTTCTCGATGAGGCCGACCGCATGCTGGATATGGGATTTCTGCCCTCCATCCGGCGCATTATGGCTGTGCTTCCGACGCGCAGGCAGACGTTGTGTTTTTCGGCGACGATGGAACAATCTGTCGCCCACCTAGTGCACGAATACATGTGCGAACCGGTCCGAGTAGAGTTGGGATCGGTACTCAAGCCGGCGGAGAGCGTACAACTTACCGCATATGAAATGCGGCCTGCAGAGAAAATGGACGTCCTGCGGCAGTTGCTCTACGACGAATCCGGTCAGACCCTGATCTTCGCCCGCACCAAACGAGGCGCGGAACGAATTGCCAAATCGCTGGCGCGGGATGGCTTTAATGCCACGATGATTCACGGTGACCGTTCGCAAACACAGCGCAACAAAGCTTTGAAAGGCTTTCAGGAAGGGAATGTTCAGGTGCTGGTTGCGACCGATATCGCCGCGCGCGGCCTTCATGTGGATGATGTCGCTCACGTCATCAATTACGATGTGCCGAAGATCGCCGAGGATTTCATTCACCGCGTCGGCCGCACTGGGCGAGCCGGGGCGCAAGGCCGCGCCACAACGCTGGTTGCAGGTGCGGAAGTGATCGAGCTGCGAAACATCGAACGCACGCTGAAGTTGCGGATCGAGCGCAAACAGATCGACGCGAACGGTGTGGAGCAACCCAAACGGATCGTGCAGAACACTCTCGCCTCACGGACGTTGACCGCGCTGCCTGGCGAAGTCTTTGTGTAGATCGTTGGCGCCGCGGGACGTCAACCACGCGTGTCTCGGCGCAACGGCTGCTTTCCTTGATAATCTCAAAGCCTGGGGGAGCATAGCCGTTGCCGCCGATCATTAACGCGCAAAACATTTCAAAAGCATTCGGAGCGAACCCGCTTTTCGAGGAAGTCTCTTTCACGGTTTCAGAGGGCGACCGGATTGGCCTGATCGGTCCGAACGGCTCTGGAAAATCCACGCTGATGCGGATTCTGGCCGGAACGGAAAAGCCGGACAGCGGCGACCTGGCCGTACGCAAGCGCCTGCAGCTCAGTTACGTGGAACAGGAATCAAGGTTCGCCGACGGAGAAAGCGTCCGCACCGTCGTCGAGAAAGCGATGCAACGCTCGGTGACAGCAGACGCCGAACATGGCTCCCTCTTTGCAGAGACGCTAGGCCGGGCAGGTTTTGAGGATCTCGAAGCAGAGGCCGCGTCACTATCCGGAGGCTGGCAGAAACGCCTGGCCATCGTGGAGGCGCTGGTTCAGTCGCCCGATGTCTTGCTGCTCGATGAACCCACCAATCATCTCGACCTCGCCGGAATTGAGTGGCTCGAAGATCTGCTGCGGCAGGCTGCGTTTGCCTGCGTGATCGTAAGCCACGACCGTTATTTTCTCGAAAATGTTGCCACCGACATGGCGGAACTAAGCCGCGTATATCCTCAGGGATTGCTACGCGTGCATGGAACCTACACTGAGTTCCTGGAAAAGAAAGAAGAATTCCTCCACGCGCAATCGAAGCGGCAGGAAGCTCTGGAAAACCTGGTCCACTCCGAGATCGAATGGCTTCGGCGAGGAGCGAAAGCGCGTACGCGAAAATCCAAAGCCCGCATCGGCAAAGCCGGAGAGTTGATCAGCGAACTTGCCGGCTTGAATGCCAGAACCCGCACCGCCAGCGCGCAAATTGATTTTGCCGCAACGGACCGAAAGACGAAACGCCTGATCGAACTGCAGGATGTCACCTGCGATATTGGGGATCGTCAATTGTTCGGAGGGTTGAACTTTGTCATCACCGCAGGAATGCGGGTCGGCGTTGTCGGGCCCAATGGCAGCGGTAAGACGACCCTCTTACGCATGCTGCGAGGCGAAGTCGCGCCCACGCGCGGCGAAATTCGGCGCGCTGACTGGTTGCGCACTGTCTATTTCGACCAAAGCCGCAGCCTCGATCTCAACCTAACCCTGCGCCGCGCGCTCGCTCCGGAAGGAGACTCGGTTGTCTATCAGGATCGCGTCGTTCACGTCGCATCGTGGGCGGCCAAATTCCTCTTCCTCGGCGAACAACTCGATCAACCCGTCGAACGGCTTTCCGGAGGCGAACGCGCTCGCGTGCTGATTGCTCAACTCATGCTTCAGCCCGCTGACATTCTTCTGCTGGATGAGCCCACCAACGACCTCGACATCCCCACGCTCGAAATCCTCGAAGAAAGTCTGCTGGAATTTCGCGGATCTCTTGTCCTGGTCACGCATGACCGCTATCTATTGGATCGCGTGTCCACGATCGTCGTCGGCCTCGATGGTCAAGGCGGCGCGGAGAGTTTTGCGGACTACGGCCAATGGGAAATTTGGCAGGCGGAACGCAAGCGTGGCCGAAACCAGGCCGAACTTTCGTCGCGTCTCATTCCCGGTTCCAATGCTGCACCGGCACAAGCGAGAAAGAAGCTCTCCTACTTGGAAGCGCGCGAGTATGTCAGCATAGAGCAGCGTATTGCGGACGCCGAGCAGAGCCTGCAAAGCAAACGCGCCGCTCTCGAAGACCCCACAATCGCCAGCGATGGACCCAGGCTCCTTGCCGCTCACACGGAAATGGAAGCGGCGCAAAGAAATCTGGACACGCTCTACGCGCGCTGGGCGGAATTACAAGAAAAGGCTGAGGGTTCAGCCTCTCGCTGAATGCGATGCTGCCGCGTGAATCGGTCTGCGTCATCTGGCAGGGGCGCGCGATGCGCCCCCAAGCCAGTAGAAAGCTCGCCCGCCTCAGGCAAGGTCGTAGCGATCAAGGTTCATCACCTTGTTCCACGCAGCCGCGAAGTCCTTCACAAACGCCTCTTTCGAGTCGTTACTTGCATAGACTTCCGCGATTGCCCGCAGTTGCGAGTTCGAACCGAACACAAGGTCGGCGCGCGTAGCCGTCCACTTGGTTTTGCCCGTCTTCCGATCCCGTCCTTCATACACGCCTTCGGAAACGCCTTCGACCGTGGACGCGGGCTCCCATTTCGTACTCATGTCGAGCAGGTTGACGAAGAAATCATTCGTCAATGTCTCGGGCTGGTTGGTGAGGACGCCATGTTTGGTCTGTCCGAAGTTCGCCTTCAGTGCGCGCAAGCCGCCGATGAGAACCGTCATCTCCGGTGCAGTCAGCGTCAGCAACTGCGCCCGATCGAGCAGAAACTCCTCAGCCGACAAAACCTGTCCGCTGCGGAGATAGTTGCGGAACCCATCCGCGACCGGCTCCATTACAGCGAATGAGTGCACGTCGGTCTGCTCCTGCGAAGCATCCGTGCGCCCCGGCGTGAATGGAATCTTCACGTCGTGCCCGGCCCGCTTCGCAGCTTCCTTGACGGCCGCGCAGCCGCCCAGAACGATCAGATCGGCCAGCGAAACTTTCTTCCCTCTGTTCCCATTCGACTGCGAGCTGTTGAACTCCCGTTGAATCGTCTCCAGCTTTTGCAGAACCTTCGCCAGTTCCGCCGGCTGGTTCACTTCCCAATCCTTTTGTGGCGCGAGACGAATGCGCGCCCCGTTCGCCCCACCGCGCTTGTCGGAGCCGCGGAACGACGCAGCCGATGCCCAGGCAGTCGTGACCAGTTGGGAGATCGACAGTCCGGACGCGAGGATCTTGGCCTTCAGCGCAGCCGCGTCCTGCTCATCGATCAACTTGTGATCCAAAGCGGGAACAGGATCTTGCCAAACCAGCGTCTCCTTAGGAACGAGCGGCCCAAGATACCGTACGATCGGCCCCATGTCGCGGTGCGTCAGCTTGAACCACGCCCGCGCGAACGCGTCCGCAAACTGATCCGGATGCTCGTAGAAGCGCCGTGAGATTTTTTCGTACGCAGGATCGAACCGCAGCGCGAGGTCGGTGGTCAACATGGAGGGCGCGTGGCGCTTTGAAGGATCGTGCGCGTCCGGCACCGTGCCTTTGCCTCCGCCATTTTTCGGCGTCCACTGATGCGCACCCGCCGGGCTCTTCGTCAGTTCCCAGTCGTAGCTGAACAGATTGGTGAAGAAGTTGTTGCTCCACTTCGTCGGCGTCGTGGTCCAAATGACCTCCAAGCCGCTGCCGATCGTGTCACCACTATGACCTTTGCCGAGTTTATTCTTCCACCCGAAGCCTTGATCCTCGATGTTGGCGCCTTCTGGTTCGTTGCCCACATAATCAGCGGGAACGCCAGCGCCGTGCGTTTTGCCGAACGTGTGACCGCCGGCAATGAGCGCGACGGTTTCTTCGTCGTTCATCGCCATGCGGCCGAACGTTTCGCGGATATCCCGCGCCGCGGCAATGGCATCAGGCTTTCCATTCGGCCCTTCCGGATTCACGTAAATCAGGCCCATCTGCACTGCGCCGAGAGGATTCTGGAGGTCACGATCTCCGGAGTAGCGCTCATCGGCCAGCCACGTGCCCTCAGGTCCCCAGTTCAACTCTTCAGGCTCCCACACATCTGCGCGTCCCCCGCCAAAGCCGAACGTCTTAAATCCCATCGACTCGAGTGCGACGTTGCCCGCGAGAATCATGAGGTCAGCCCAGGAGATTTTTCGTCCATACTTCTGTTTGATCGGCCACAGCAACCGGCGCGCCTTGTCGAGATTCACGTTATCGGGCCAGCTATTGAGCGGCGCAAACCGCTGCTGGCCCGCTCCCGCGCCGCCGCGGCCGTCGCCGATGCGGTACGTGCCGGCGCTGTGCCATGCCATACGAATGAACAGCGGCCCGTAGTGCCCAAAGTCAGCCGGCCACCACTCTTGTGAATCCGTCATCAAGGTATTAAGGTCCTTGATCACGGCATTCAGGTCGAGCGTCTTGAACTCTTCCGCGTAATTGAACTCCTTGCCCATCGGATCGGATTTTGGCGAATGTTGGTGCAGCACATTCACGTTCACCTGATTCGGCCACCAATCGACATTCGTGTGGGATTTGCGAGCGCCATGGGCTACCGGGCACTTTCCTTCGGGTGTGGTGTGTTTATCCTTAGTCTCAGGGGAAACGCTCCCCGATGAAGATGCGAGTGTATTTTCCATAATGTGTTCGTCCTTCCAATCTTGAATGATTACGTGCTTGGAATCTATGTTTTGGCGCTGCAGCGGCGGCACAGGCCAAAGACCTCGACCAGCGGCTGCGTAAGATCAAAGCCATCCGGCAGATGCCGGGATAGCCGTTTGAAATCGATGAACTCACCTTCAATGTCCTGCACCGTTTTGCAGCGTGAGCAGACAAGATGATGGTGAGGTTTGAGATTGCCGTCCACGCGTAACGTGGGCGCATGAGGAGTGACCTCTCGCAACAACCCGCACTCGATGAAAAGCCGCAGATTGTTGTAGACCGTGGCCAGCGAAATGGATGGAACGCGGCGCCGCACCGCGGCGTAAATGTCCTCTGGAGAATAGTGTCCATGAGAAGCGATGACCGCCTCATAGACCACCTGCCGCTGGTGCGTGACCGCCAAACCGTGCTTCGCGGCCAGTTCGCGGAACTGGTCATGGGACAGGCGCATGATTATCGGATAAGAATGATTATAAAACGCCGCTGGGCAGTGTCAACCGAAATATTTCCTGTGGGGTGAAACGAGTGGGCGGAAAGCTCGACTTGCGGCACATGGTTTGCAAGCGTTCGGTTTCTGGCATCGATCTGGTTTCGGTGCGGCTGAATGAACCGGAGGCAAAGATCGAACTCTGTATCAGCGCTATAAAGATTATCCCGATCCCCGGGTTCGCGAGCGCTTCGCGCGAGAAGTGAAAACGCTGAGCAGCGCGTACAACGCTGCGCTTTGGGCAATGGAACGAGAATTCAAGAAAGTCAATCGCACCGTAAGCGAGCGTATTCACAAGCTACGCCGCGAAGTTGAGAAGGAATTTCCCATCGTCGCTCGCTTTAGTGCAGCATCGCTCGGTCCGATCTTATTGTGGTCCGCCCGCCGAGAACAGCATCGCCTGGTATTAGGAGGCACCTACGAACCGCCGACCTTAATCGAGCGCCGCAACTGGAGTGCAACCTCTTAGCACCTGCCCGGCAAACCGAGCATCTTCGATGTTCTCCGCCTGTGTTCCACTGAGGCACCGCGTTGCAGCATGGCCACCCATCACGTTTTTTCCCTTGACAGGAGCGCCTTTAGGTCGCAAACTCCGTGAACTAGGTTGAGCCTTGCCGGGGGGCAGGGTCATTATTGCGGACCGATCAGGGTTGGAAGAATCCTTTTCTCAGGACTTCGGCCTTCCCGCTTATCCCAGCGGACGTCGAGACCGAAGCCAGAACATTCCCGCGCAGTTTCGGGCCATTGGTCTTGCATAGATTGGAATTTGGGAAGGGCTTGTCTGCCGCGAGGCTCGGTAGTGCGATTTTATCTTAATTGGTTTGCCTGGATAACTTCGCCACCAAGAAAACAAAAAAGGGAAACTATGAGATTAGGAATCATGCGGTTGGTTGCGCTATCACGTTGGGGCTCCCGGTTCGGATCGTCTCTGCTGGCATTGTCTCTGTTGGCCATTGGCTCGCTACACGCGCAGCAAGTAGGCACCAACGTCAATATGGTGACGGGAACCCAGTGGCCCGGTGGCGACCCCTTCCTCCAGCGCCAGAACGAGCCTTCGATGGCCATCTCATCGCGCAATCCCCTGCACATCGTTGCCGGCGACAACGACTATCGCTCGGTGGATCTTCCCTTCGTTTCCGGTGAGGTGGCGCCGACTGGCGATGCTTGGCTGGGGTGGTTCACCTCACTCGACGGAGGTCAGACTTGGACGAGCGTTCTGGTCCCTGGATACCCCCAGGATACGTCGTGGCAAGGGCTGCTCTCCCCTATCCATGGTCTGGGGGCTGGAGCAGACCCGACGGTGCGAGCGGGCACGAACGGCATGTTTTATTACAGCGGTCTGGCATTTAATCGTCAGGCGGGCGGCTCTAATAAAGTATTCGTAGCCACGTACACGGATGACAATGATTTGGAGGGCAGTTCACCGATTCGGTATCTATGGACCACAACAGTAGATACCGGGACATCGAATCTATTCGAAGACAAGCCTTCGATTGCCGTCGATATTCCACGGTCATGGTCCGGATGGTGCATCATCCCGGCTCTGCCACTGCAAAATACCCAGATCTTCCGGGCTGGGACCGTGTATGCGGCATGGACTCAATTTACCGGCGCTGAGACTAACGACGTTGCGTCGATCATGTTTTCCGAGTCGATTGACTGCGGTCTAACCTGGACCCGTCCACTGCAAATCAGCGGTACCGCCAAGACGAATCAGGGGGCGTCGCTCGCCATTGATCCCAACACCGGCGCGCTTTATGTCGCGTGGCGCGTCTTTGCGTCTACAAACCCAACGCAAGCCGATGCCATTATGTACGCGGCCTCCTTCAATGGCGGAGCCACGTTCACCAAGCCGGCGCTAGTCGCGGATATCAACGCATTCGATCAAGGCGACACTCCGTCTTCTTTCCGCACAAACGACTATCCGACTATTTCAGTGGACGACGCCAGCCACGTCTATGTCGCCTGGGCGCAGCGCGATGTGGGTAACCCCGCCACGCTCCTGGCCAACGGGGGCGACGCACGCATTGTGGTGCAGACGGGAACGCCGACCTCGAATCCGAACAATATTCCACTGGCGTGGAGCGCTCAATTGGCGGTGGATTCATACCTGGGCCGTGGACATCAGATCATGCCGGGGATGGCGTTTACGGCGGGGAAGTTGACGGTCGCCTGGTACGATCTCCGCTACGACGATGAAGTCGCAATTTACACCGCGCTCGGCGTCGCCGGGCAATTTTCAGAGCAGGAAGAAAATGACGGCGGAGCGCCGAATTTTCCTTCATTCGGGACATATATCCAGGATCCTGTGGCTCCCTTCCCAACGGATGCGCGCAGGCAGACGCTCGACGTCCGCGCGGCGCAGGCGCTGCCTGGCAATCCACCATCCTTCTTTCCCTCCGTACAGGTATCGGATTACTCGTATGGCTCGGTTCCTCCAATTTCATCGAGTTCGCCGATCCAGCAACTGCAAGTGGATCCGCCCAATCTGCCTATGTTCGAGAGCGGAACGCTGCCATTTTTTGGGGATTACATCGACGTGGCGGGACCGACGTTCATTCCGCTTGAGAACGGCACTTGGCGCTTCAACAATCTGGCGACCGATCCCGATTTCACCCACGTGGTGTGGGCCGATAATCGCGATGTGGTTCCACCGGCGGACGGGGATTGGGCAAACTACACTCCCCCTACATACCCTGGAACCACCAGCATCTTCGATCCGACGCAGACTCGCCCGGCTTGCTCAACATCGACCCCCGACACCGGCGACCGGAACCAGAACATCTACACCGCGCAGCTTTCGCCGGGCCTCGTGCTCAGTTCGCCGGGGAATTCAAAGCAACTGGGAACAGGCTCGAACGGCCAACTAATCCAGCGGCAGTTCGCGATTGTCATCGCAAACACGACATCGCAAACGCAATACTATGAGCTCACTGTCGCAGCCCAGCCAACCGGAGGTGCGGCATCTTTTCTTCAATTCGCGGTTGCGGGCCAACCGTTTCCATTGACTCAAATTCAGGTTGCGGTGCCAGCGCTGTCGAGCACATCTCGAGCCATCTTTATCACTTCTACCGTGGCGAATGCTACGGTGACGGTGAACGCTGCGCAATTGACCGCCTTGGGCGGCACGGTTGAGTCCGGCGGAGAGACTGCATCACTGACCATCAATGGCGACCCGTACAATCCCGCCAATCAGGACAAAAACATCGGAAGCTCTGAGATCTACACTCCTACGATCGCAACTCCGAATATTGCCAATCCCAACATCGCGAACCCGAATATTGCGAATCCGAACATCGCCAATCCGAATATCGCAAACCCGAATATCGCGAATCCAAATATCGCCAATCCGAACATTGCGAATCCAAACATCGCCAATCCGAACATCGCCAATCCGAATATTGCGAATCCGAACATCGCTAACTCGGATATTTCGGACGGCACCATCACGGACGGCACCTGGGCGATTACGAACACCGGAAATACATCCAGCGCATACTCGGTGAATTTAGTTGGTCAGAGTCCGCCCGCGGGCATAGCGCTTCAGTTGATCGTTTACGGGACCTACGCGACGCCCCTGGTCACGCCGGCCTCAGGTTGCACTTTGATCACGCAATCGCACCTGGTTCCGGTGGCGAATATTATCAGTCCGTCGTTCACTACTCTGTCCCAGCTTTTCCAACCGGCAGCCAACAACCCCACGTTACCGGGTCTGGCGCTCATGCCAGGCGAGACGCAATACGTGACCGTGCGCGTCTATGATCCGACGACCAATAATCCTGCGCAGGCTCTGCTCGATTACAACCCAATCACCGCAGTCACGCCGGCCGTCGTATCCCAAGGCGCGAATACTGGAACCACAAGTCCGCCCGCGACACTGACCATTCTGACCAAGACTTTGCCGCAAGGCACGCTCACTGGAGCGTATCCAGCGCAGACGTTGCAAGCCACGGGCGGCTCTGGCGCCTACACGTGGTCGATCGTCAGCGGCGCGCTCCCGACGGGCACTTCTCTGACCACTGGGGTAATCGCTGGCACGCCAACCGGCACTCCCGCAACATCGTCTTTTACCGTGCAGGTTAAAGACGCGGTTGGCGATATTGCCCAGCAGCCGTTGACTATTATCGTGAATCCAGCACCTACGATCACTACGACGAGCTTGAGTCCAGGTGATCAGGGATCGGCATATTCTGAGCCACTATCGGCAACCGGAGGTACGGCGCCGCTCAGCGCCTTTAGCATTTCCGCTGGATCGCTGCCCTCCGGCTTGTCGTTGAACGGATCAACCATCAGCGGCACGCTCGCGCCCACTGGGGCAACATCTGCTTTTACAGTAAAGATCACCGACGCCAATGGGGTATCGGCCACGCAGCCGCTTTCGATCACGGTGAATCCTCCGCCGGTGATCACCACGGCTTCGCTGCCGATTGGCGAACAGGGGCGCGCCTATTCGACGAATGTCGCTGCCAGCGGAGGAACTGGAACGCTTTCCTTCCCCACGCAAAATGTTGACGGCGTGGTCCTCGCTTCACCCGGCAGCTTCATAGGGGTTCCGACTGCGCCTGGCTCGTTCCCGTTCACCGCGACTGTCACGGATGCTCTCGGTGTCACCGCCTCCAAGTTGCTTACCCTGACGGTAAATGCGCCGCTTGCACTGAATGCCGCTTCCTTGCCTGCAGGGAATCAGAATGTGGCTTATCCGCAACAGCAATTGGTGGCCAGCAATGGCGTGCCACCATACAGCAATTGGACGTGGGTTGCTGCGCCGAGTTCATCATTGCCACCCGGCTTGTCTCTCAACATGGCGACGGGAACCATCACCGGCGCGCCAACCGCCGCAGGGACGTTCTCATTCATCGTAAGTGTTAGCGACTCACTCGGCGCAACCGCATCGCAAACCTACTCCATCAGCGTGATTGCCGCCGGTCCGGTGATCGGCACAACCTCCCTGCCGAACGGCCAGTACAACTCGTCGTACACGCCGGTGACTTTGTCGGCAACCTCTGGAACCCAGCCTTATACGTGGTCGCTTGGATCTGGTGGTGTTTTGCCCGCGGGCATGACTTTAAGCCCATCGGGCAGCATCTCCGGAAACCCCGCACAGGCGGGGCTGTGGTCGATACCGGTCACGGTGACGGATGCAAATTCGCTGACTGCGAACGGAACGCTGTCGCTCACGGTCGGTTTGGCAACAGGCTATGCCGGTAACGCCAATTGCTACATGCCCTATCCAACCACCCCAATCTATTATTTGGGTTATAGCACCGCTGGATCGTGGACCGTGATCGCGCCCGGAGCTTTGTTCGGGGAGATGACCTTCCTCGGCGCGGGCAATGTCACGGTTGCCGGCATGGTCAGTACCAACGGCGCGAATGTCACATGGGTCAGCAATCAGGGAGGCCAAAACGACCAGTTCCCATTATCTCCCGCGCCCTATGCGATCACGATCAACAACGTCCTCTACATCGTGGCTTCGGTCAATTCGGCAACCTCTCTGACCCTGATGACATCGGCGGGCGTGCAAACCGATGTTCCTTATTCGTACACTCTTCCAGCTGGTGCCAACATGTTGACGGGCTGCTTGAGCGGAGCGATTTCGAGCGGTTCTTACCAGCTTCAGTTCACTGCGGGAACGTCCACGTTCAACCTGCCCTTACAAGTCGTAGCGCAGGACACGCAGGATAATGGCACCGTCAACGTTGACTCCGGCGGGGTAGGGAACCTGCCGCCGAGCGGCTTTCAGCAGGGAGTCGTGACACTCGGGCAGAGCTTCAGCTACCTTCCCGGAAGTTACGCTGCGGATGCCGGTTTCAGCGGAAATGCACTGTTCGGATTTACCGGCACAGCTCCGCAGCTTTGCGGCACTTTCCAGAATGTGCCGAATTCGCTTACCGCCGCGTCACAGCCGGGCCGGTACGATATCGCGATCGACGGCACAACCCAAAGCTGCTCACCAATTCCCGCATTCCCAACCAGCCCGGCTCCGATCGTGTTCGAGTCGGTGGATACACTGTCCAACTCAACGTTCCTTGGCGGGGCCACCACGATCTCAAACTTGACGCTGTCGTCGAGCAATCCGAATGCGTTCGCGGTTGCCAACAACGTGCTTGACATCGAAGCCGGCGGGACCAACCCGAATCCAGTAACCCTGGCATTCAACTACGTGATCGACGACACCGGTTGTCCGGGATGCATCGATCAGCTCGAGATTGGATTGAACACGGACCCGGCTCCACAAACCTACGCGTACAACGGTGGATCGTTCGCTTCCGGTAGCGCCAGCGTCAACATCAACGTGCCCAACACGCCGGGCCGATACTACATCGCGCTCGATTTCAGCGAGGATTACGGCTTCCTGTACTCCTCGCCATATTGGGCGAACGGGCAGCCGGTTATCAACCGGTATATCGGAGTGGTCGACGTCTGGTAGTGAGGGCGTGGCGAAGAGTTTAGCGAACGAGGGCCCAGCGAACGAATACTCTAGCGAGCTGCGCTTCCGCTCGTTTCGAGCGACCGGAGGCGCTTTTTCGCGTCGGCGGCTAGAGGATCGTTCACGCTCTTCTCGCGAGCCTTGAGGTAATTTTGGTAGGCTTCCGCCGCGCCTGGACTCTGCAACCCTTGGCGGGTACGGCCCAGGTAATAATCGACCGGCGCAAAATAACGCCAGCTCGGTTCGTCATCCAGAAACACCGACGCCGCCTCACCGCGCCGCTTCACGCAAGCATCGAGTTCGGTGTCGGCGTCGGGAAATGCGCCCGCTTCCAAATACGCGCGTCCCAGCCCGAGGCGTCCGAGCCAGGTATCGGCGATCTTCTGCGCATCTTGAAAGGTTCGAACCGCGCCCCGGTAATCCTTTTTCTTCATCTGGACTTCCGCTTCAATCAGCTTGGCATAAGCTCCGGGATCGGGTTCAAGACGCTGGCTCAACTTCTGGCTAAGCTCCATAGCCTTGTCGCTCTGGCCGGCTGCTAGAAAAATCATTGCCGCGGGATAGAGCAGGCTCTCGTCTGTGCTGCCGCTCACGGCCAGTTCAGCGGCGGAAATCGCCTTTGAGTTCTGTCCCTTCATCAGCCAGGCCTCGGCCTGCATCAGGTATTTCGCGGCGGCCCGCGAGGTATCCTTTGCGGCGAGATCCGCTTTTAGCGCCGGTTCGAGAATCGCAAGCGCATCGTCGGCGCGCCCTTCATAAAGGGCCATATCCGCGAGTCCGACCGCTGAGGCCGAAGCTCCCCAGGCACTGAGTGGCGCCGCTTTCTTATAGGCATCGGCCGCCGCCGCTTCGTCGCCGCGGGCGAGCTGAGAAATTCCCAGGCAAATGTAGGCCTTCTCAAATCCGGGATTGATCTCCAGCAGCCGCTCGGACTCGCGAATCGCCGTGTCGAAGTCGCCGGCATACATTGCGAACAGACCGTAGTTATTGAGGTAAAGGATGTTGTCGGGATAAATCGCGACAACGCGGCGCTCGTCCTCCACCGCACCAGTCATATTCCTGGCGTAAAACTCGGCGAGCGCCAGGTTGCCGATGCCAGCCGAATCCGCCGGAAACTGCGTCTCGAGCGCTTTGAACTGCTCAATGGCCTTGTCATAGTCGCGTTCCATCAAGTAGTAAGCGCCGCGCGTGCGGTATTTCTCCCGGTCGGTCATGCGATCGATTTTCGACAGCGCCAGCTTAAAATCTTTTTCCGCATCCTGCTTCCTGCCCATGTTGGCGAGGATCACAGCCATGCCGGCGTAGGCGCGTCCCAGCCCGGGATCCAACTCCGTGCTGCGCTGGTAAGCCTGCAGCGCCCCATCCCACTTGCCCTGCCACTGCAATTCCTGCGCCTGAGCGTACTGTTGCGACGCCTCGAGCGATTGTGAGGAAAATGTCTCGGCAGCCGCGAGCTGCGCCGATTTCGGCGTTGAATCCCCCAGCACCTTGCGAAAACCAGCGGCGATGCGGGCGACTGCCTGATTCACTTCGTTCGCACTAGAGGCGGTCGCGCTCTCCCTATCGATCACCTTGTTCGTGCGAGGATCGAGAGCCTGCGCGGTAATCGAATATTTGCTTCCATCTTGCCGGATCGAACCCGAGACGACCACCCCAACGCCTTCACGCTGCGCGATGAGGCGCGCGGAATTCTCATCGAGTTTCGTGGAACCCGCAAGCTTGGCAAGCGTTTTTCGTGCGTTGCCGCGATTGTACGTGGTGATGAAGGAAGCGCCTTCCAGCGCAGTACTCATCGCCGGCTCGAGCGTGCCGTTGAGCAGTGGGTTACCCGTCTGGTTGGTGAAATCCGAAATCAGAATCTTCACCGGAGCGTGCGCCCCCGCGGAAGCTTTGGGATGAAACCGGCTGTAGATCAGCCCTCCGGCCAGCAGCACGATCAACGCCGCCAGAGCAGAAAGCATTTTCCAGTTGCTTGCGTGGGGCTTTCTGATGCCCAGCCAGGTTTCCAGATCGGCGATCAGTGCTTCAATCGATTCGTAGCGGTCCGCCGGGCTCAGTTGAATGCAGCGGACAATAATGTCGTTCAATGCGCGAGGCAGCTGAGGATCGGCCTCAATCGGAGGAGGCATCTGCTTCGCGCCGCGCTCGCCCAGCATTTCTGCCAACCCTTTTTGGTGGCTCGGCATTTTGCCGACTATGAGTTCGTACAGAATCAGCCCGACCGTAAACAAATCCGAGCGAAGATCGATTTTTTCGGCTCGCGCCTGCTCCGGCGACATGTATCGCGGCGTACCGAGCAGCGAACCGACCCGCGTGAGAATTGCGGATTCTCCGGATAGCGAGGCGTTGGATGAAGATGGCAGGGCTTGCTTGAGGAGTACTGCGGTTTCCGTGGAACCCGCCAACCCAAAATCCATCACCGCGACGCGGCCCTGCTTGTCGATCATGATGTTCTGCGGCTTGAGGTCGCGATGAACAATGCCCTGCTTATGAGCTGCAGCCAGCCCATAACAAACCTGCAGCATGATTTCCGCGGCTTCTTTAGGGGGCAGCTTGCCACGCTTATCCAGGACGTCGCGGAGCTCATGGCCGTCGATGTACTCCATGCTGATGAAGCGCACGCCATCGGCGACAGCGAGATCATAAATTCGGACCGCGTTGCGGTGTGTGATCTGCTGCGCGAGCACGAGCTCCTGACGAAAGCGTTGCAGGATTTCCGCACTCCCCGCCAATTCCGGGCGAATCACTTTCAGCGCCACGATGCGATCCACTTCATTGTCGCGCGCTTGAAAAACGGAGCCCATTCCGCCCTCGCCGAGCGTTTTCAGAATTTCGTAGCGGCCGCCTAAAACAGAGCCGGGGGACAGCGAGACCTTTCGGTACGCGATCGCATCGGATGGGGTAAAGGGCTTCGACCAGCCCCGAGGCTCTGGGGTCGCCTGCGTGAGATCGTCTCCGCCCTGGGTGAAATTCTCCTCGACGAACATCTGAGTCGCATCTGCATCGACGGGGGTGGCTGTGCCGCAGGCCGGACATTGCAATGCCGACCCAGGGACCGGGGTTTTACATGCCGGGCAGAGCATTAAGAGGCCTGGTTCACGAATTATCGAAAAGGAGGTGTGCGCCCTCTAGGGCGTGAATGTATCTTATCCTAATCGCCTCAAAACCGAGCATGTAATTCAGTCCACAACTCTGCTCCCTCCTGCGTCGGCGATTTTTTCGCGTCCTACTCCATCGGGATCCTACCTGCCCAAGAAGTGGGCTTACGCGCTCTCTTCCAACGGCATTTATTCACTGACCGAAAGTCTACTATCAAGAAAGACGGCTCCCCGCTGGACCCCGATACGATCCGCTCCTACGAAAATGAGACCCGGCGATTCCATGCTCGACGCTGAAATGCACTGGTACGGACAAAATCGACGGCATCGACGATTTCTCAGTTCTGGCACGTTCGCTCGAAGAACTTCTGCAAGAGGAAAAGCGGCATCGGGAGCTATGCAGGTTGATGCGCGCCACGCAGTAGCGTGGCCCCGGCACGTTCGTGGCCTGCGGCGCAGATCCAGCGATCGCTTCCCAATATCAAACGGGAAGGCGCAATTCGAATGAGATCGGGTAGTGATCGGAAGCTGTCACGGACCTGTGAACCTTGCCAGCGTCGGCCTCACCAGGGCCTCGAACAAATGCCCAGTCGATGTGCCGGCCAGCTTCGAGAACATGCCGTGCGGGAGTCGTAGCCAGGCGAGCGGTCGGCACAACATCGCGAAAACCAGCCCGGGCCAGTGCCTCTGCTACGCCAGAGTTCGATGCATTCAGGTTGAGGTCACCGGCCAGGATGACAAGGCAGGCCGAACCGTACTTCGCGGAATCCCCTAAGACCTCGTTCAACTGGGCGCGGCGCAGCTCGTCATTCGAGCGGCTCTCCAAATGCAGGTTGTAGCACAGCGTTGAACACCCAGCGATATTGATTTCCGAGGCCAGCGCGACTCTTCCCCCAAGCCGCTCCTGAAAGGTTTGCAGCTTTGGCTTAAACCAGCGCGGCTTCCAGAAGTCCGATTGCCGCTGAAAGCGGATCACGCGCGGATTCGAGATTTTCCAGCGCGAAAGCGTGGCCTGACCATGATAGGCGGGGCTGGTTTTCGAGCCTTGCGTCAGTTCCTCAAACTCGCGCCCGAAGACGTAATTCAGCCGCAGTTTTCGGGCGATTTCCCGCGCAACGTTCACCCGATGTGTCCGATGAGCATTGATGTCGACTTCCTGAAGAAGGAAAACATCGGCCTTCATATCCGCCAGGAAATCGATGATCGCAGGCAGTTTCAAGCCGCGATCAATGTTCCAATCCACAACTCGCAGGGACGTGCGTGGCCACGATAGCCATTGGCTCGGGGCGAAGTTTTCGGCAAGGATTTCGCTCATTGACACAACTAAATTGCTGCTCCTACCAGTTGTGGGAATACATTTTGCTGTGCAAACGTCAGGTCCAGGGGATCGTCGATTTCGGCCCAGGGCAATCCGTCTGTGCTGCTATAGCCGATCCAAATTCCTTCGTTTGCAAGTTTTTGTACGGCGACGTTGAAGAATTCATTCACCTGCCCAGCGGAGATCAGTTCGTTCATTGTGCGGAAGAACCTGTCTTGGATCGCCTTCGAGAAAACGGTAATGCCGATATAGGTGCCGCTGAACTCTTCCCGGGAGATTTTCTTGCTCATGCGAGTCACGCGATCGCCTTCGACCACTACTTTCATTGTCTCATCGCGCCACACGGGGTCTGCGATCATCGAGATCGGCGCGCTCGGGCGTACCGCAGCGGAAAGGATTTCGGGATCGAATATAACGTCCGCATTCAGAACGACGAAACTGTCGCCGCGCATCCATTCCAGTGCGAGCCAGAGAGAATAGATATTATTCGTGATCGCGAATGCAGGATTTTCGAAAAAGCGAATCCTTTGGGTGTCACTGGTTTTTCTGGACTTCATGTGTCCGATGATCTGTTCCTTTTCGTATCCCACAACAATTGCTACGTCATCGATTCCCGCCATCGACAGCGCTTCAAGCTGGTGGTCCAGAATCGTGGTGTTGTCAACTTCAATCAGGCACTTTGGATGTTCGCCATGTACTGAGCGAATCCTCGTGCCTTGGCCTGCGGCCAGGATTACTGCCTTCATACTGCCTCCTTGAACGTGTTTACCTTCGGTTGGGCTCCGCCTTCGGCCGGTTGCGCAAAGAATCGACGGTTGAAGTAGAGGATCACAATCCAGGTGAGATGAGCACCGACCGTTGCCAGGAAGAACAACACTGGCAATGCGCCAATGACCGTGAAGAGCACGATGTAGTGGATCATCACACCTCTCCTCTGAAGGTGCTGCACTTGGCGCACGACGCGGGAGATCCAATTCCCGGAATCCTTTTCAAGCAACTGATAGAAGCGGCCAAGGTACTCATTGGGCCGGTCGGGGCTGGTGGCGCGGCGGCGCTGGAGGGAGGTGGCGATCAACGCCAGAATGGCGCCGACGAGAAGAGCGATGCCCGTCACGGTAGCCGACCTGCCGTAATGACGATGCAAACCGATGGTGATTCCACCAAACAGCAGCAGGTAACTGAGCCCGTCGGCAAACCCCTCAAACCAGGTCCCCTGCGGCGACTCCGCGAACGTGATCCGTGCCAGCATGCCGTCCATTTCGTCAAACAGTCCAGCAACATAGAAGAGCAACGCCCCGAGCACCGACCACCAGTACGATCCCTGGGCAAACGCAACAGCCGACAGAATGGAAATCACAACTCCACCCAGGGTGACGGCATTCGGAGTAGCGGATGTGTGAGACAGAGCTCTGACCAAAGGGCGACAGAGTCGTCGGTTGAACGATGTGTGAATGCCGTCGAGAACTTTGCCAGAGTGCACGACCAGGAAGCGTTCAGCCAGCGACACACTTTCTGGCGAGGTGACCGCGACACCCGCAGGATGGAGGAGGGCAGATGAGGAGTTGTCGCGGGTCACCTCATCGAGGGTGGCATAGGCCGGTTCGGCCCAGTTGACGGAGTGGATCTGCGCAAGGGGCAGATTCGCCAGGAACTGCTTGGTAGTGACCCAGTTCCAAGGCAGCCAGAGGAAATCATGGTTTAGGTGAGGCGCGAGCTTCGCCCAGCTTGAGTCGGCGCCCGGATCAAACTCATCCAACTGAATCACACTCACGCTAACGCCATGCTGCGACGCGGTTTCGAGACATTTCCGTATCAGCTCGTTGCTCAAGGCCGCGGGGCAAATCAGCAGAATGTCGTCTGCTCCGGCGCGCGCTGCGGTTACCAGAGTCCTTACCAGCAGAGGAACGCCGGCAACGGGCCGCATGATTAGGTCCGACGCCTTCTTGTTACACACCAGCGAGGTGATTTCTGGAATTGCTACGACTGCTTGCATTGCAAGGCCTCCTTCAGCACGATTGGTCGGTCGCAAGTCCCGGTGTCGGCCCGTTCGCTCAACTTGCGGGAGTTCCAGGCAAGCCAGACGATGCCGATCAGCGCCCAGAGCAGATCACGCACGCGACGCGTTAATGCAAGCGAGAGACCGAGCAACGGGGAAAGCCCGGTCAGCGCAAAGGCCGAAATCGCTCCGCCTTCGTCCGAACCGAGACGAGCTGGAATCCAGCCACTGACCATCTTCAATGCGCGGGTCATCCCTTCAATGGCAAGAACCGCAACGAAATGGACCGGTAGGTGGAGCGCCAGCAAAACCACGGCGACTTCCGTGGCGAGCAGTACCTGACAGGCTATGTCGATGCAAAACATTCGACGAACCAGTGCGGGCTGATTGAGGCGATACTCTCGGATGGATGCTTCAATGCGCTCGGCCCGAGCGAGCCACGTCGGGCGCCGGGTGCCCAAAGAGCGAACCACGCCAGACAAAATGGGAGTGTCGCGTCTGATGAGGACAACCGCTAACCCGAGCACGAGGATAGCCGGAATCGAATGGTAAGCTTTGCCGTGGACCGCGACCAGAGGCAGGCTGACGATACCTGCGATGGCAAGCAGTGCCGAAGTGAACCAGTACACTCCATTATCGAGAAAGGTGGCTGTAATCGTCGGCCCGCTGGAAGTCCCAAGAAGCTTGACCTTCATGGGTTCAGAGATAAGCGGACCGAGAACGGTGAGATAGCCCATCGATTGCGAAGCCAACCGAACTCCTATCAGTTTTGTCATCCCGACCGAGACATCCTCGCCTTTCAGGGACGCCGACCAGGTGGCGGTCTGCAAAAAAAGGCGAAGCAAGCTGAGCGCCAGCACGATCGGCAACGCGAGTCGCATTGCCTTCGCCTGCTCCATCATTGTCGGGAGGCCAACGTGAGCAATCACCCAGGCGAACGCGACTGCCCCAATCAGAGGTGCGATGAAATGAGTCTTCCTCACTGAATCAACCTCGCCTGGCTGTCCGCCTCAGTTGTGTGGTCGAAGGGACGATTCAGAGTGTAGTCAGAATTCTCGATGGTCAGCTCCGAGCTTCCGAAGATCCGGATCTCGCTTTTGGTGTGGGTTGCCGAGGCGAACCAGAACGGCCCGACTTTCTCATACGTGTGCACGAAATGAACGCTGCGTACCCAGAAGGAAGGATTTCGTGCAGGCTGGCCTTCGATGCGAACGATGGAATAATCGTTGGCGTTAACCCATATCTTGCCGTCGATCAGATATTTATTCGCCGTCTTCGGCAATACCTGCAGCACAAACGCGGGCCCGGTTTCGAGCTTTTCCTGCCCCACAAACTGGAAATCGTAGTTCGCAGGTGTCAGTCTTGTGCTGTTGCGAGTTCCATGGCGAGATGCTTCCGCTTCTTCGCCCAGCAGCTTTTGAAATACATGCTTGCGAATCGAACCGGATCCCTCTTCGGAGAGAACCGTGAACTGCTTCGCGCCATCACTGGCACAATCGACGTGCACCAGCATCTCAGCCCGGCGGCTCTGGTTGACGGCGACATAGTGGCGAATCGCCGTGTATCCGGTTAATTGAGATTGCCGCTGGGCGTCGAACTGCATCATCTTCGCGACAACGTCATCTGCCGAAAGAAGTGGATCGCCGGTTTGTGCTGAAGCAATCGTCGCTGCGTACAGTACGATTGCCAGAGTGAAAAACACAGGCTGCAATGTCGGTTTCATAATCAAAACTCCACTACGAATTTGCCGTGGAACGCCCGGCTTACACCGTTGAAGAATTCGCCGAAGCGATAACTGTCAACATCGTTCTGCACATCGCGATAATTCGGATGATTGAAAATGTTGAAGACTCCCAATCCGATCCGTGCTCGCTTTTCCTTGACCGGTAGTCGGATTTCCCGCCAGATCTGCAAATCGGTCGAGACGAACCGCGGGAACCGTAATTCGTTTCTCGGTCCAACAAACTCGCGATCCTGGTTAATCGTTGAGTACGGGAAGCCGGTGTGAGTATCGATTACCGGCGCGAAGGTCAATTTCCACGGTGCGGCGATTTCGCCCCAAGCCAGGATTCGATTCGGAGCGTCGAAATTGAGACGACCGCTCTGATTGGGCTGGATGACGGCCTGAGGATCATTTCCGAAAAACTGATTAAAGTCGTTGAGATCGCCAAAGGCTCGCGAACGAACGTAGGAGGCGTTCAGGGTGCTGTGATGGATGCGATAGCGTCCAGTGAGCTGAAACTCTTTGTAAAAGTCACTGCCGCGGTCGGAGAGCGACAGATTCCCCGTCGGTCCATAGGCGAGGGGGTCCAGAAAGAACTCGTGCATAGTATTGCGCTGCTGATACGCGACGCGGACGAGGAAATCACTGGTGACCTGACGATCGACTTCGAGGTTCCAGACTTCGCTGCGCGGATCGCGCAAGCCATTCGAAATGACATTCGAGTATTCGGTGGAACTGAGGACTTCACCCAGCGGGTTGATTGTACTCACGGTACGTGACGGCAGATCGGGAAATGCCGGAATGTCGAGAGGAACGCGATCAAAAAAAAATCCGGCCCCGCCCTTGAGCATGGTTTTGCCATCATTCGTGAGTGCAACAATGAAGCCGGCACGAGGCGCTGTGTTGACCGAATCGGTAACAGAATCGCGATCGAAGCGCAGTCCCAGATCGAACGTCAGGCGATTCGAAACCGTCCACTTGTCGCCGACGAACCAAGCGATTTCGTTCTGATCGACGGAGAAAGTCGAGGTTGGCCCGAACTGGATCTGTTCTAGCGGGTATCCCGCAACGCCGACAATTTGAACCGGGAGAAACTGCTGGCGGCCATCGTAAGAACTGTGCGCGAACTCCACCCCCGCATCCAATTCGTGCGACCCAAAGAAATGGCGCGGATGGGAACGAAAAATTTCCTCCCATTCTGTGCGTGTCGTATCACGATTTTGGTGATTGAAAAAACCGCCCTCGGTGGTTTCGACGAGAAGTTCATAGGGCGCGTTGCTGTTAGGCACCAGGTCGGCATCAAACCTTCTGAAGCTCACCTGCGAAGTGAGCAGATCCTCGGAGTCGGTAACATATCGGTGCTGCAGGTATCCCTGGTATCCTCGCTCATTCAAGTCGGGCGTGCTGGGTTGTGGCTCGAAAGTGTTCAGGCCGTAGTAATCAAACCTTTGTGGAAAAATGGCGAACGATGCGGTCGCAGTTTGTTTCGGGCTGATGTTGAAGTCGATCTGGGTGTAAGAGTTAAAGTTTTCGGATCGGTTCCAGCTCTGAAGTATTGGCAAGCTATCCACCGGGTCTCGTTCGTAGCGGTACTCAAACGATTGGGTAAAGGCGACACGGTCCTTCACAATCGGACCGGAGAATGTGATCCGCGGCGAGAACGCCGCGATGCCCATAATCGAACCGTCGATCCTGCGGAAACGCGGGAGCAGGTTCTGGACGGACATGCGGAACTTGTTGAAGTCCCCAGGCCGCGTCTCGACGTTGGAAACCGCGCCCGTGAATTTCCCGTACTCGGGGTCGTAAGGGGTCGAGAGGACGTGGATTGACGAGACAACGTCGATGGGAATATTTATTGCGGATGTGCCCGTCGCTGGATCGGTCACATCGGCGCTGTTCACGAGCGATCCGTTCTGAGAGCTTCGAGCGCCTTTCATGTTGATCTGGCCATTCGGGCCGCGTATGACGCCAGGAATCAGGGGGAGCAAGCTTTGGAACTGTTCATCAACGTTTGGCATGTTCCGGATGGCAGAGCTTCCCACGGTGTTTGTTCCAGAAGGCTCTTTTGTGTCAACTGGCTCTGCGTTCGCTGTTACAGTGGTCGATTCCGTGGCGGCTTGAACCTTCATCTCGAGGGCTATTTCTGACACCACCGCGGCCGTGACCACGACATTCTGTGTGGCAGCCAGCCCGGTTGCTTCTGCGCTGATTCTGTACGACCCGGGCGGAAGTTCCTTGCATGCGAACTTACCTTCGTTGTCGGTTTGAACTTCAAGATGTACCGGACCGTCCAGCGAAATCTTCGCCGCAGGCACGACCGAGCGCCCACCATCTGCATCGGTGGTGAACACTAGCCCTTGAACCGTTCCAGTTGCCGGGCCCGTGATCTGACCGAGGGCGCCAATAGTAAGCAGCCCGATGCCGAATGCGATTTTTGCGAATCGTCGGATCATGCCGCTCTTCTCACTGCCCTTGTTGCCGCCCTTGGTCTCGCGTTGGACGCCTTGTGCATATACACAACTGTGCCGCCCTGTTCGAGACAAATGTCGTCCATTAACGCTTTCATCAGGTAGCCCCCGCGCCCGTGTGGGAGCAGCCGATTGTCCGGAGTCGTCGGATCTAGTACCGCGGCCGTATCAAATCCTTGCCACTCGTCTTCAACCGAAAGGGAGACTCCCCCCTCCGTGGTGCACCGGCACGCGGCGCAGACGAGCTTGTGAGGGTTCTCCTGGTTGCCATGCACGATGGCATTTGCCAGCGCTTCATGGAGCGCGGCTTCAAGGTGGAACTCGCCCCCGTCGGGGTTTCGTAATCTCGCAATGAAATGCATCAGTTGATCTACAAATGGCGAGATGATCGCGATCCGACCCGGGAGAGATTGTCGCAACTCAACAAGAGCAACAGAACGAAATGCCGGAGAGGTGAGTGAAACAGCTTGAGCGCATGACATAACCCCGACCTCCGATTGGAATTTCAGTTCCAGTCACCCGGAGATAAGGCACGGCTGGTGCCAAATGCGGTGTTCGAGTAAGTGATTGAATTCTAAAGCGGTGAGCACGAGGTACTTCACGACTGTCGAAATGAAGTCGAAGGTGTTGACATGTGCCAACGTGACACTAGCTTCGGGCAGAACATAAACCAGGAAAAGTGAGGTGGGGCAAGCAGAAATTGGTTTGCGCAATCAGGTAGCCGAGTTATGAGTCACAGCATCAAACCGGCATGAGGCAATTCGCCAAGAGCGGCAGTCGCCTTCGCAGTCCCGCCTACATAGAACCTTCATTCCACTGCGAAGGCATCTTGCCCTCTGTGTTTTGTGAGCAGTGATAGCGCCACCGCATCCAGCGTCAGCCCTGCTGATTTCATCACTTCTTTGAGTTTCGACATTTGTAATCGCCCTCCTATAAACGTGCTTTCAACTTCGGACTCGTCTTACGCCCTCTCTTCAGAGCGGACCTGAGCGTGAAGGAGTCCTGCAAAGGCGCTCCGTCCTGCACTTCATCAAGCAACCACCCCCAAGAGTAGTTGTCACTCTGTCAAAGTGTCTACTTCAGTGACGCTGGAATTACATTCCGGTATCGGGCACTCTCACGACCTCGGCTGCGGTCGGCAGAGTAAAGTGAAACGTCGCACCCCGTCCGTTGTTCGCCGTGGCCCACAAACGCCTTCCGTGCGATTCCACAATGGAGCGGCTGATGGATAACCCCATGCCGCTGCCTTGAGGTTTAGTGGTAAAGAACGCATCAAAGATCTGCTCGGATTGTTCCTTCGGCAGCCCCACGCCGGTATCGCTGACAGAGACCAGCAGTTGACCATCCTCGCCCAGTTGCGTCTTAACCGTAAGTACCCCACCTGTTTCCTCGTGGCCTCAATGGCATTGAGCATGAGGTTCATGAACACCTGCTGCACGGCCAACCGGACCGGGAGGGTGGTCGCCCACGGAGACTCCCCGGCCCCGGCCACTTTCGTAGGGTTGGTTGGGACTCCTACCCTTCCCCTACCCTACTGTGAACCCCCTTTTGTGAACCCCTGATTTCAGCGGCCAAAATTGTCCCGGTGACCCGCCAAATGCGGTCGTCCCAGAGGCGGATAAAAGCCGTCAGACGGGTGTGAGTATGCAGTGACCATGCAGTCACCAAATCGCCTCTCTCGAAGTCATGCCGATTCAGTAGGTTACAGACCACAAATTTCGGCCCACGGTTGCTTGAACCGCCGCATAGTGACGCGCACATTCTTCTTCCGACTGAAATCTACGCGTTTGACGGTGAGATGTAAGGCAGGCGTGGCTACGACGCTTTATTTATTAGTGCCCGTTGCCCAGCGTCCCAATTGAAATCCCGCACCCCGTCCCCGAAGGAACCAATATCGATGAATTGGTCAGAGCCAACTCGGTGAATCTCCCGTCCACTTGTCCTCCGACTTGAGTCGGAGTCGTAGGCTGTGAGCAATACGGATGTCGTAGTGTGTTCGACCGCCCCCGGAACGTTCGGTTGCAGCCAGTTGACCTTGCAGCCCCGCTTCATGGCGCATGTATGTCCCCGAACATAGGCACGCTCTCTCCTTAAGACTTCAGCTAGCTGGACATACGAAAGCACCTGCGCGGGCGCAACCGTGGTGCTATAGGGATTGTCGTTATCATAGAACTTGATGCTGTTTTCGACCTCAGGCAACAACGCGAGGATCCTTCCAAGTTCAACCTGCTTCACGCTACGCAATCCCGCCTCGGCGCACCAACAGGGACGCTTGTCAACACCTTTGCACTTGGGACAATTTAAGTCGCGGCCACCCCCGCCGCATATACTGCATGTTTGACGAATCTTGCCTGTTGCACATTTACTACATCGTCCGAACCACTTCTTACCTGTGCCGTTGCATTCAGTACACGAAACCCATTCCCAGCCGGTAGAATAACGGGCCGTCCCACCAGCCTTACACCGTGAGCAGTGGCAACTACACGACACCTTCTGCATGCCACTTCTGTCGCAGCCCCCACAATCAATATCGACTGCGATAAGAGACATAGCCCCTCCCGACCGAAATAGCACACTATACATTCTCAGGGTCGTGTCAAGGGGTTGCGCCACAGGTTTCTTGCTCCCACAGCCACTTCAAGACTGATGACTTCCTGAAGCGCAACCCGCATGACAGCTTGATGACCGGAATGGGATGAGCGTAACGCGCAGCTCCTCGCTTCCGGGTCAGGTTGTAAACCGATGACGGCTTGCATCGGATGAGGTCTGCGACTTCGGCAACTGTCATGATGTCGTTCTCGACGGGCCCTGTCGGTCTCGTCTCCGTCGTGGCAGGCGACACCGTGACGACGAATTTCGTAGGTAGGCTCACTGCATTGGCTCGTTTCATAGTCTCCTCGGCACATCTGTGTTCCTTATAACGAAGCACTATAATCTCGACGAATGTCAGAACCACTGATTAGTGACCTTCGCTACCCACTGCCTCTGGCTGAAAAACTCGGACTGGAAACAGTCCCGACAAAACCGCTCTGCCACTACACATCGCAACGTGGTCTCATGGGTATTCTTACGGACAGAGCGATGTGGGCAACAGATGCCAATTACCTCAATGACTCACAGGAAGTCATCTACGCCGTCAATCTGGCCCAGAAATTCTTTCGAAACCGCACTGACAAAAACTTGCGCTTCAACATGGATATGCGAAACATCCTCGACCAGACGCAGCGTTTGGCAGGCACTCTTCCAGTCTATGTGGCCTCCTTCTCAGAAGAACCAGACCTTTTGAGTCAGTGGCGAGGGTATTGTTCGGAAGGCTCCGGCTTCTCACTATCCGTGTCCGCTGACAGGATGGTCACTTTGGCCCGAACGGAGAAATGGGATTTCTACAAATGCATCTACGAGGAGGAGAGACCAACCGAACTCTTGGAAAGGCTGCTAGAGGAAGCCAAAACTAATGACTCGTCGGTTGCAAAAGCATTCCCGACACAAGTTGCGTTCGGTCTTCTGTTGCTCTACTTCAGCACAGTGTTCAAGCATCCGGCGTTCAAGGAAGAATCGGAATGGAGAGCAATAAAGCGAACGGGTGGCACCCCATTTGTCCCACCGGGAGAGACGCCAATCCCCCCGAAGATTCGGCCCGGAACATCAACACTCGTCCCTTACATCCCCTTCCCGCTGACGGCGAAAGACGAGCCTCTTGAACTCGCGGGACTGGTCGTCGGGCCGACCCCACATCAAGTTCTGGCAGTCCGAGCGGCCAAGAATCTGTTGAACGAGAAGGGTGTCATCTGTCCCGAGCCACAGGCATCGGAGATTCCGTTTCGCAACTGGTGACCGCCGTCGCGATAACCCGCGTTCTCTCTCCACGATTGCATATTCGATTGCATAATCAGCCTGCGGACTGGCCAAAAAGTGCTATATGGGGCGCTCGGAGCGAAAGGTAGAATGAGATTAGCAGGGAAGACGGTCTCTAACGTGTTGAAATCGGGACGACCAAATCGGAAGATTCTGGCGGAGAGGGAGGGATTCGAACCCTCGGTACAGGTGTTAGCCCGTACAACGGTTTAGCAAACCGCCGCATTCGGCCACTCTGCCACCTCTCCGGCGTGCGGAGTTTCAGTTTAACACGTT
>Ga0116135_1000200_pt1 | contig 32299 bp, 39 predicted proteins | sample June2015DPH_20_1_FD_89738 | JGI IMG/M metagenome (GOLD analysis project Ga0116135, IMG submission 89738) | Peatland microbial communities from SPRUCE experiment site at the Marcell Experimental Forest, Minnesota, USA - June2015DPH_20_10 | ecosystem: Environmental > Terrestrial > Soil > Wetlands... | reverse complement strand
GGTTGCATTCTATTCCACATGTCGCCCTTCCTAACACCACTCATATCATTGGCCGGTGGACCATTGGACGTTATGAATGCTTTTGGAGGATATAACAAAGTTACAATATATTAAAGTTACTTCGGAAAAAAGTTCGAGCCGGGCTATAAGAATGGGGATATCAATGCCTCAAATACACAATTATGCGGGGAATATACATACCACAAGACGTATCTGGTCGACAATAGAAAAAAGGTGGTGGAAACGGTTATGTATTGCGTCCTCCTTCCTCTGTCCTATTAGTGGAAAGGTTTCCGGATCGAAATGATGGGCTATCATGTTCATCGCCCGATCTCCGCAGCTCCATGATGTACTTTGCTTATTGTATTTAAGCAAACGAAGGGCGAACTTCTCTAGAAATGCCAGCCTTAACCACCACCTCACCATTTCAACCACCCTTCAGCATGGAGTATTTCCAAGCGAATCTCCATACCAGATAATCGTTTTTTCTGCATCTATGACGATCGCCACCCAGTGGTTCCCATGTTCCGGACTTGCCGGTAGTCCCTTCCCCGCCACGATATTCACTGGAAACCCTACCCTCTTGTATTTGCCCTTGCGGAGATCGTCTCTCAATAGATCGAGCCACCTACATGTGCTCTGAAGGGGCGCTGGGTGGGAATCAGAGACCTCGAAGAAGTAACGCATTTTATCAGCGTATCCTGCCTGAAGGACGCGCTCCATATCATTTTTGAGGCGTGAGTTGACGAACCATCCTAGAATGTCCATATGGTTGTCCGATGCCCATCTCGTCGTAGCAAACAGTGCAAGGTCGCTGACGGTTGCGCCCGGAATAGGAGAACGTTGCTGGTGCCATGGTATGGTTGAGAGAAGCTCTAGCATCGCGGGACAATCAATCTCCGTGTTTAAGGCCTTATATGCATGGCTCCAGCACACAATATCCGTCCAATAGGTTGCCACTGACTTCCAATAATTGAGCACCCATGCTGGAAGAATGGACCTGACGCCAGAATGGTGGACCTCAATTGCTTCAAAGCATTCTTTGCCACTGGCAGCCCATTTATGTTCAACTCGATCTAGATTTAATGAGCTGGGGCAAGGAATTTTCTTCAATGTTTCGACTAGTTCCTCTTCATCCCGTAGTGGTGCCATAGTACCAAGTAGCACCGGTTCACAGCAAGATTTGTCGCACAACTCCGCAGGTATTGCATGCATTTGCCCAAGGTCGAGCGCGCTGCCGCGAATTGGAAGTTGAATGTCTCCGGCGATACGACAAGGAATGACCCTGGAAGGAAAGGACACCGGACTGGAGTGCACTACATACATCTCATCAGAGGCCGCTGCAGGGCTGGACATCATTTTTTTCGTTCCATACACTTAGATATCAAAATGAAGATATTTGTGCGTAACGATTGATAGAAGCTCACATGGAGACAACATTTTTCTCTCCGCAGCATTCATGTCGTCTTGAACCACTTCCATTCTAGATTGCACTGCGGATGAAATGAGATGATTTGTCTAAATTATCAACGAGTGCCTACAAGATGATAGACTCTCTTCTTCCACCTGCATCATGTCTTGAAGCGGCTCCGGTATCAATGGCACTGCAAACAGATTGAAATAGTGCTTCAAATCATCAATATTTGCCTACCAGAACATGGCCCTTCTTCTTCTGATGGTGATGTGAAGCGCCTCCATTTTTTACGTTGTTCTTCGGAGGCTTTTGTTGGCAATCATAGCAATAAATGTGAGCATTGACGTGTGCTTACCAGAATATGCATCGTTTGCTGGTGACCAGAAGTTCCTCAATCTATGGATTTCTTCCGTCTCGCCATTCATTCCCGACGGCTCACCGTATGCTATAATCCAAGATGAAGGAACAAATTGGTCAGAAATGAATCGCGCGAGAAATCGTGTTCTGTAAACAAACCTCTGAAATGCTGCGGCGATGTCCCGAAACGCTTCAAAGGCCCGCTTTCCAGGGCTGGTAGGATGGAAGACGATGACGGGGATTCTGGAGGTGTTTTAAAGCTCCTCAATCTTTCCCGATTCCGATCAGATATATTCCGCTCGTCAGTGCTCTTGGGGGATCCTTCCGGTGTCAAGGCGGGTATCCAGATTGGGCCAGCGGTGTTGGGGTAGTTCATTCAAGTTCACCTTGGAAGTGAAGCGCCTAAGTGTATGTGACAGTCTGTAAACAGAAATGTGAATGCAACCTACAAGGATAAGCCGAAAAAAACAACCGTCCGGGAAATAGTATTTTGCTGTCACACAGTAACTGGTCACAATCGCAAATAACTTGGTGCCCCAAAGTAAGGGTATGGATAGTGGCGCTATCGATGAAGTACCTGTCACAGTAAGTTGGAGGAGAGTGCATTAAAGCTATTTATATTGTAAAAGATAATTGAAATGTTTCCTATGCACCGTGTTCTTATATTTCTCCGGGCGGCTGTCAAGACCTACATCGGTACCGACGGCGCGTCAAGGAGCTTACAATGACAACCGCCATTTGGGAGAAACCGCAATCCCGTCGGGACCGGTTACTGTATCGGAGGACCTCCGAATACTATTGCATGACCACCCTCTGCTGCATGACAACAACATCAATAACACGATATGCAATAATCTCTAGCTGTCGAAAAATAACTGTGAAATGTAATTGACTATCGTTTCACTCAAACGCCGTCGGAGGCGTGATTTTGTAGGCCAGATATTAGCCCCGTCCACAGATTACAACGGGCTTAAGGAGTGTACTAGTCGTAATCATGTACTTCACCTCTCCAGGACATTTCAACAAAGATTATTGCCAAAATGAACCCCATAAATAAGGTTGAAGACTTGAGTCATTCTGTATATCGGCTTTTGTAGCTGAATTATTATTCCCGTCGGTGCCGGTGACATTTTTCGGAAGTCCCCCGACATTTCTTGTCAGACCATCCCCTGCTGCCCGACTGCTGTGCACATACATCGGTACTAATAAAACTCTCCTAGACCACCATATAGTATTCCCTCTTGCCTTTAGGGCTCAGTTCCCACAATATAGATGACTTATTTGAGTCACTGTGGATATGCGCTTTTTGACGCGAATTATTGATCCCGTCGGTGCCGGTGACATTTTTCGGAAGCCCTCCGACATCTCTTGTTAGACCATCCCTGCTGCCTGACTGCAGTGCACAGACATTAATGTGAACATAATGTGGAGTAATACACACCTGTCTAAAGGAAGAGCGCTCACGTATAATTGAAAATAACTGCATGATTCAAGTTTCATTGTGTATATGGGCTTTTTAGGCGAATTATTAACCCCGTCGGTGCCGGTGACATTTTTCGGAAGTCCTCCGACATTTCTTGTCAGACCATCCCCTGCTGCCCGACTGCTGTGCACAGACATCGGTGCTAATATGACATGGAGTAGTCCCAGATAACGGCGCTCAGGTATGATTAAAAAGAAGAGCACGATTTTAGTCTCATTACATGAGGTCGAAGCCGCATATTTCCCGACGAGACCCAAGCAACTGTCTTGTCAACTTTCAATATCGATGGGGTATGGAAGTTGTGAAAAAAGATAATGCTATGACTTGCTAATATTACAGTACCCATACACTTTGTTAATCTCAGGATTCACTTCCCTAAACCTGGTAAGGGCTGCTTGCTTCATCTGATTCCAATTAGATGCCTGCCGATATGCATATGCTGCCAACCCTTCGCCAATATGCTCCATCGCCCTATCCTTCCATTCTTGGGCCCTATGTTGAAACCAGAGTGTCACCCATACCATTTCATGGTTGGAGATCGAGAGTTCCTCCCGCCATCGCTCGTGACGGGACTTTGCCCTGATCCAGCTTACCCGATACACTGGGAAAATGTTTCAGCCCAGGACACAGCGAATAAATGTACAGCTCCTCACATTCGTGCAACAGCGTTTCCTGATTGGCGAGGCTGACCCCCGGCATCTTCCAAATCCAGGATAATTCCTCATTTCGCTTCCCTCGAGCATTGGGTTCCTGCACCGCCGTATTAGTATGGAGATCATTGGCGGCGAGGTTTTGGTAACGAAGCAGGATTGCTTTTGGAGCCCCAAGCCGCATCATTGCATTACGGGATTGTTTGTATATCAAGCAATTCTGGTTTAATCGCCTATCCACAGCGTGAATAGCGTCCCAGGACCGGGTCTTTTGCACCTTGCTTTTAGAGTTTCGCAGGTGTTTCCAGAAGCGGAAAGACTTTTCACCGATCCCTATTCGAATTGCCTGCAACGCATCGTTTGCCTCTCCTTGACGAAGGGAAAGCTCCCTTTTGACCAGATTCTGCAGCCCTATTGCCTTACAATTTTCATGACCTATGCTTGAGGGAAGAAATACTGCGTTCCTCTCGGGGACATTGCCACCGGAATCTGAAATGGTGAGCTGTTCTATATTAATGTCGACCATGTCCTCATCGTCAACCTCAGCATCAGCATCATTAACCCACAGATTGTCGAGTTCATGAGGCTCATAACCGGGGACATGGTCCATGAACTGCGGAGGAAGATATCGATCCGCCCTCTCCCGGTGCTTCTCAATGCGGATATTGAGGGCCTGTCGTTTCTTTTCAAATATAAGAATTTCTTCCTCCGACCCTTTCTTCTTCGCTGAACGGTCTTCACCAGCAAGCAACAGCCTTACCCCAATTTAAAGATAGTACATTACAAAAGACTGAGACCAAACGTACTGAGATTGTTGCAAGTCTAAACCGTCAGCAAGCCATGCTGTACAACCTTCAAGGCTGTGGTTGGTTTCGTCGCGCATGAGTTCCAGTTGCTTTTGGGCACATGTAGGGTCTAGGTTAATGATATCATTTCAACAAATTCCATGACAAAGGGAATGATCAAGATACCTTTCCCAAAGGCGACGCCGAACACATCCATAGCTTCAATATCAGTTGTCCTGTTCATTTGAGCATTTAACATCTGCTCATCCCACTTTTCCTGATTGGGAAGATCAAGGTTCTCCGAAAGCTCCCTGAGATAAATGTCGCTTTCTTCTAACCCTTTCATGGCTCTCCTATGCTTCTTTGAGACAGTGGTCACTTTAGGAAGGGATAATAAAAAATGGCTCAGATATAAAATGGGCAATGAGATGTCATACCCATATTAATTAGCTTTTTCCAGTTTGAATCCATCATATGGTCATCCAAAAGCTCCTTTCTGGCAGCCAGAGAGGCAGTTTGTGCGCTGGGAGAAACTTCATTTAGGACAGACCACAGTGTCTCTATAATTTCCCCATCAATGACGCCCGCCCCGGGAATAAAGTGCGGTGAATGCCGGGGAAAGCACCGGGGTATGTGACCTGCGATATGGAAAGCACCGATGCCATAGTAAATTGTTTTTTGATGCGGGAACGGGAGGTCCTTCTTAGCATGCTCGACCCTCCTAAGCAAGTTGACACTATACTGGCAAACAACATCATAATAGAGGATCAAGCGGTCTATGTCTCCGACATTGCTATTCGCAATGCTGTGACAAAGCGAATAGTCCATGTTCTTTTGCCTTCGCAGAAGATGAATAATAAATGGTGAACATCGCTAAACATCCGATATCCCACATACCTCTCTCCTTGTTGAAAATTCACCACTCCACTTGGACAAAATGCACCATGCCGGGCACATGCCGTTGCACCTATTCCGGTGACATCCTGTCCCCGCCGGACGACAAACTTGTCATTGACAGCATGGTGTTCATTGCAGGTTGAGACCTAATAAACACAAATGTGTAAGCGATGAGAATTTTCTTTTTCGTATAAATCTCACCTCCTTGAACTCCTCCGTTGATTCAAGGTAAGGCAAATAATTCGTATCGCTCACGAGGTACAAATTCCCATCCGTTAAACATTTTTCGGGGGCCGCATTGACTCTCCTGTGGTGGACTGCTGAAAAGTTTCCATCCATAACGAAACTCCGAGTGTATGTTGTCATTTCTGGATCTGACCGCCAGTTATGAGGGACATTAATCCCGGGCTGCGGGCAAGCAGCACAAAAAAGGGCAAGGGAACCAGGCCCATCACGCTCCTCATTTGCATATATACAGCCACTTGTCTTCCTCTGCTTCAAGCTCCTCCATTGCCTCCCGACGCGATGTAGTTCTTGGTATCGGTTCTGTAAAATTGTATGTGAGAAATAAGAGAGCTCAAGTGAATCAGCTATGATGTCACATACCGGAACGAAATGAGGGAAAAGTGGACAAGTCAATCGGCGAAGTTTTTGATAAAGGTGATATACGGAGGTCTTACATTCCAGGTTGTCGAGCCGAACGGTATCCAAGAGATCAAAAGTAAATGCAGATTGTATCCTCTTGTGACTGAGAGGATACAACCCGAGCTCCAAAAGCTGATATTCCTCCTCCTCACGTTGGCATCCACAATGTCGGATCCACACCTTGTGGATTCCGTTGGTATTTCCCACTGTAAACGGAACGGACTCGGATGGTTTGGTGAATGATCCGGAAGGTGACGCATAGATGTCTACACCATCCTGCCTCTGTCGCTTTTCCTGATGCTTGGACTCAGTAACCATCACAGGATCATTCCTGAGAGGACAAGGAATCCCACCGTGGCCTAGGTGGATGACGACTCCGAGATTGCAGAGCCAGTCACGTTCATAATGCGTGCTATTCCAGTATTGAATTCGGTGGAAAGGCAGTTTGCAATGTATCAACCGGCAGCATTCCCGACACACCGGAAGTCCACCGAGGCAGTCCTCACACCGCCAATAACCTGACGCGTCAGAGCACTGACTGCATGTGGCATCTGGAAGATGATCTTGAAGAGTAATCGCCCGGAGATACTTCGCGCGCTTTGGCAGCCAGTCGTTCATGTAGTCATGCTGGGACTGAAACGGAATCAAAACCGGCGATCCTTGTTTTAAGGAGAAAGCTAGCCTTTGTATGCGGCGTTGAGTCAAAATTAGACTCGAGCTCTGGCTCAAAAACAAGCAATGGGGGATCTTCATGCCAGGAATGCAATGACGGAGGACCCGCATCATCTACAGCCTTCTGCACAGCGGAGCTTGCCCTTTTCTTGTTTGCTCTGACGGGTGTCTTTGGCGGCTTGCTCTGCACTTGCCTCACCCGGAGTCCCTTCGGCGTGGATTCCAGGCGTGCTTCAACTCTAATCACTTTCCTTGAGTCAACCACTTTGAATCTGTTCACCATGAGTACTATAAACAAAGGTCTAATCAATTGATCGCCTTCCAATCAAGCGGCCTTCAATCTATTAGTCGAGGATAAGGATCCGCTGACAAACTCAAAGACCGATGTTCCAATCAGATAGAGGCACAAATTGTGTACTGCCTCATACTCATCAAATGTCCTCACCTGATCATGGCAGTGTTGGCAAAGAAGCTCAGGAGGAAATGTCTTGGAAAGGGTTCTGTACTGACGAAGAAGCAGACGACAGTGCCCCCTCCGATGAGTCCTCCGAAGAGGTTGACGACGGCGTTAAAACTGGTACGAATGGCGAGTCACCCGAGGCTGATACTTCAGAAGAGAATCGCCTGGACGGCGGAATCATCCGAATTGTGCCAGGCGAGCCGGTGTGGACAGGTCAAGAGTTGCACATCTTGGGTGAACTGAAAGATCGCTGGTTCCGAGGCAAGGCGGAAGAACAAAAGGCTGTGGTGGAGGAAGCAGTGAATGCATTGAACAATATTCAGCCTCGGGACACGGTGACCATGCGGAGGAAAGTTCAAAAATGGTTGAAGAGGCGAGCCGGCAAGAGGAACAACTATGGACCAGGCAACCGACCAAGCCTTCAAACAGTTCTGGCTTATTATAAAGAAGCTGAAGTAACAGCAACTGTGCAGAGGAAATACGGCATAGTCCCGACCGGGAAAAAGGGCCCATTCCTGGGGCTCTGGAAGAAAGAGTTAGGCCTTCTACAAAGGGCGCTCAAAACTGATCCGGCCATGAAGGAGGAGTATGAACGGCTGGAGGCAACAAGGGGTGAGTGGACCACAAAAGGCCCTCCACGGGAGCGTCGACAAAGGTACGTTAAAAACATTCCCTGCTGGGATTTGGGCGTTGAAATTGAAACCCAGGATGGCGGAAAAGAAAGCAACGAAAATGGTCATGGAGTTCGCCGGACGAATGTACTTTGAGTTGGGAGCAAGATGCGCCATTTCTGTAGGTTACACAAACACGCAGAACAAGACATGTGTGGGACAGTAAGTCATCCAGAACAGTGGAACCCAATTATACTGATATACATCCTGGCTAGCATTGATTTCAATAAAAGTCTTGGGCGAGGCAAAAAGGACTTTTTCAAGAAAAAATCCAACATATCCACAAACCATGAAACCTCATGGCTTGAATACTTAGATGAAAACCTCACCGGCGCGGAAGACAACAAAGGCAGTGAAGATGAGATTCCGTTCCGGTCGGGACAGTCATTAACAAAAAAACCGGAAATCAATTTCCGTTCCAACTCCAATGGAGAGCCCCTGCTCCCATCTGATTGCCTTACCATGAAGTTAGACGATAAGAAGCATGTTATGCGGTGCTTCCTGAAAGCTCACTATGGTAAAGACACCTTTTGTATGACCCGGACACTTGTGCTAAACAACCACAGGGATTGCAAAAGGAGTCCCATATCCAGGACCAGGCTGTACACCGCCATGGGCTAGGTTAACCAAAAGCCCAAACTTGTTCTTCAATGTACCGACAATCCCTGACGGTGTTGAAATCAAGGATCCAAGCAGGATGACGACAGAACCAATAACAAAGTGTCTTGCACATTGGTTGGAATTGGAAGGTTCCGGATTACCGGCATTTAAATTCATTAAATTCTGGAGCGAGAGTGTAGGAGATTGCATGGAGGCAAAGGAAAGAACAGTAAAAAGTATTCCTGGGCCCGAAGTCGATGCTCAACGACCAAAGCAAAGCAAGGGGAAAGGAAGGGCAAGGGATGAACCTCAAGAACGGAAACCGGCAGGCAGGATCAATGGGCCCGAAGTCAATGCTCAGCAACCAAAACAAAGCAAGGGGAAAGGAAGGGCAAGGGAAGAACCTCAAGAACGGAACCCGGCAAGCAGGATCAATATCCAGCATGACCAACCCAAGAAGGTGGAGGATTAGCCAATTGCTCCTGAATTATTGACAGCTGTCCGATGCAGGTGTCGTTAAAAAATGGATCTCCCGCTGGCACTGCTGTCAAGGACAAAGTTGAAATCAGCAATGATACTTTACTTCAGAAGGAAGATTGGTCCATCGATCCCATCTTGCTAAGCTATCCAACAGGCGGCCCTAATGATGCTGTACCAATCGGGTGCAACCCAGTCCCAATGAACTACATGCTACCTGCTCCGGAACCAGTCCCAATGAACTACATGCTACCTGATCCGGAATTAGAGCCGCCTCCATGGGCCATACAAATGATGCAACGGTTGGAATTGATGGAACAAAGAATGCCCACAACCACTCTACCGGTCAGGATGGACCCACCAACTGTCGAACAATCCAAACAGATAAATATATTATCATTTCCGATGGCACCCTCAATAACAACAGAAGCATCCAATCAAGCCCATGCCGATTCACAACCGATTAATCATAAAACAAAAATTTCAAACCATGCCCCGGCCACCGAAATTTTAAGATCAATACAAGAGGAGCAGTCAACAGTCAAACCACCCCGCATGTCAAGGAACCGGCCATCAAAACCCACACCCATCCTCACAAGGCAACAAGCAAAACAGAAAGGTGTTAAGATCCCGGCGCTTAAGGACCTTTTGACAATTGGGAAGAGCAAAAATGAATTTAACCGATCCACCTCACCTGCTCAATTCAATGGCCCGAAGATCAGCCCAAAGACTAGGGAGAACACAAAGCAAAAACCCTACGGCAAAGACATTGCGATGGTGAAACATGAGAGGCTAGAGGACGACTTTGCATCTGGTATGATACCATCATCTCCCCAGCCTGCATATGCCGTGCTAACAGGTACTGAAACATTGCAGGGTCAAATGAACCAGACCGGAAGAGATCTAAGCAGCCAAGTCCGGTTCCTAAACCCAGACCACTGAAAAGATCAACTAGAGTAGTCAAAGATCATGAAGCTGATAGATTTGATTTGAGGCACAGGAGAACGAAATAGGTAAAAGTCCTCCACGCGGACCACACCATGAGGGCTGGAGATGGATAGGGAGCGGGACCGGTGGCTGGAACAGGAATTGTGGATATTCCGACTATTTCCAGGAAGTGCAAAGATAGTTAATGGGTGCTAATGAATACCGCACGATGACACTTCCGTCGGTGCCGGTGATACCACCAGAAGATGTTACATACATTCCGGGGATTTCATGAATGTTTGCGTTGCACTTTGTGCACGGTTGTCTGAAGCTAGTTTCTCAGACACATTTCGATGTATGAATAACAAGAAGAGTGGAAGAGCATCGGAGGAAGTCATGAGCTGTCGGTGTTAGCAACGTTATAGTTACAATAGAGAAATGTTGGGCAACAACAGCGGACAAATTAGCGACAAATTGGACATGGCGTGGGGAACCATGGGGTCGGCAAGATGACACTCCCGTCGGTGCCGGGGCCACCGGACGAATTGCATGGCATTTTGAGCACCGCTCTCTCATCCATTTGTCATGGAAATGTTTGAATGTATGAATAAGAGGAAGAGTGAAAAAGGATCACAGGAACTTTCAAGCTCTCTGTGGTATGAACATTATAGCGGGAAAAGCCCATAGGTAAATGTTAGGCAACACCGGCGCACAAATTGGACATGGCTTGGGGAACAACGGGTTAGGCACGATGACACTCCCGTCGGTGCCGGTGATGCCACCGGAAGAAGTTACAACGCTCCCGCAGATTCCTCGATGTTTGCATTGCAGTTTGTACACCGCTGTCTGAACCTTTGTATAAGAAACGTTTCAGTGTATCAATAACAGGAATAGTGAAAGAGCATCACGTGAACTCCCCAAGTTGTCGGTGTTAGCAACATTATACCTGCAGTAGACCATGGACAAGTTTCAGTGTATCAATAACAGGAGGATTGAAAGAGAATCACAGGAAAACCGAAGTTCTCTGTGGTAACAACATTATAGCTGCAATAGCTCAACGAGAAATGTTGCCCAATATCAGCGCAAGATCTAGGGGCGAATTGCATTCGGTGCTAAGACATTCCCGTCGGTGCCGGTGATACCACCGGAGGAAGGTATCGCGCTGACATGTACTTCATGAATGTTTGCCGTGCACTTTGTGCACCGCTCGCTTGGGGAACAATGGGTTCGGCACTATGAAACTCCCGTCGGCGCCGGTGAGGCCACCGGAGGAACTTACACCGCTCCCGCGGATGTCCTGAATGTTTGCACCTCATTTTGTGCACCGCTTTCCGAACCTTTTGTATCGCAAATCTTTCAATCAATAATCTCTGTGGTAACGACATTATAGCTGCCATAGCTCAACGAGAAATGTTGTCCAATAGCAGCACAAAAACTAGCGACAAATCGGCGCGATGATAATCCCGTCGGTACCGGTGATTCCTTCGGAGGAAGTTACACAGCTCCCGCGCATTTCTGGCCAAAGTTGTCTGTCGTAGCAACATCATATCTTGTTGCAATAGCCCAGAAGAAATTGTTGGGCCACAACAGCGCAAAGTTTCCGACAAATTGGATATTGCCTGGGAAAATTGGGTACTGCATGATGGGTGCCGGCAATACCACAGGAGGAAGCTAAGCTTTTTGCACCTCTGAACTTACTATCTTTGAACTCTTTTGAGAAATTACATGATATCGTAGTAATGATATTAAATTTCCCCTACCATTGCATCCCGGATCTTGTTCATTTCATCTACAAATGTCTGACTATAGATGCTGTACCATCTTGTCGGCTTTGTCCACTGTTTTCCTCCGGTTTTGTTCTCCCTTCGCCGACTGAAGGAAACTTCAGTTCCAACCAGCGCTACACCAATCGCTGGTTTTGCCCACCGGCCCCCTTCTTCACCCAGCAACACCATGTATTCTTGGAGTTGCTTTTGAACTTTCTCCTTGTGTCGTTCAGTCGCTCCTGCTCTATCATGTACTGATCCGATTTCCATCACGACCCGAATTTTGTCCGGCTTGTCCCTATAGTAGCTGACCACGACCAAATCTGGATATCGTTTCATCTCCTGGTTGGAGACGATTTGGCCTGAAAGTCTAGTTAATGAAAATCGTACAGAGACTGGAATGAATATACCGGTTGAATCAAGGCTGATGTTTCCAATATCCTCCAAGACAGCCTCATCGTCGTTGTCCATCATCACCTCCATGACCCCATCTGCCACGATCTCCCGAATGAGTGCTTGGGGCTTCACCATTCCATTCGGGAATTTATGAGTTAAGTAGGCGTTCATTGGACCATATTGGCTGTACTGAAGCCGGGGGACGTCTAAGTCCCACCCTTCGATCCTCTCCCGGAGCTTTGGCATAATATTTGCCTCACGGTCGAATGAAACCATCTGTAGACAAGGGGATACACATTAAATATGGAAAACGGAGACATTCAAAAGAATGTAATAGTGAAAAAATTCTCCTCACTGGAAACAGTAGTTTGGTGCGGTGGGACCTGAGAGGGTACAGTAATCTCCGAAAATTTGAAAACCCGAAAAGATAATTTTGCTATCTCCGTACTGCCCCTGTCACGCCCCTGACACAAAATTGTACCTCTGTCACTCCGTGACATTCCATCTTAACCAGAACCACGAATACATCACCTATTAGCGCAAGGTCTGTGGAGTTGCAAATATAGTCTTGCCTGTCAAGCTGATGGACATAAGATGGTTAGAATTTTTGCAGGATACACTATTGAACAAAATGAACTTGTACGTCTTCTTGTCAAGCAGGGATGGGGAGCAGAGCCTGGGGAACCAGAATTAACCGTCGCCGATGCTTGGATTAATTTCCTAAGCTGGCGACTCTCAAAGGCGCATGATATCAAACCATCATTGCCAATGGTACAATGTGAGCAATGTTCTTTACATTTCCAATGTCAACATTGACTAACCCTGAATACAGACATGTATGATGAGGATGGAAATCACATCCATGCTATCATGACAAGACACACAACTGAAGTGAAGAACGCAAACCTTCGTTTTAAGGAGAGTGCTAAAGATATAGAGATCCGGGACAGGTTCATTGCGCTAACAGGCAATGTGCTCGACGCAAGTAAGATGAAGTTTTGGAGCTTGCCAGAGAACTATTTGCAGCTTTCTGTAGCATAATTTGGAGCATTCTGTATTGGGAACTTGTATCAAATTGTTGTATTGGTGGCACTGTAACACTTAGCTGTCGAATAATGCCGGACACGGCGTCTGGCTATTAGAAGTCCAATCTGGGTATAATAGGCAACGCGGAAGCAATTCCGTCGTGGGCGGGGATATAGTCATTTATCCATTACTGAACTGGGAATTGTTCTCATCACCAATGTGGCCGTTATAATTCCTTTCAAATTCACATTAATTGATTCTCCCGGATTGCTTTACAATAATGGTCAGCCCAGCATTTCAAACTATGGACAAAGTGGAAATGGCTTGGGAAACAATGGGTATGGCGCGATGACACTTCCGTCGGTGCCGGTGATGACACCGGAGGAAGTTACATATACCCCTACGATGAAAAAGCATCACAGGACCTCCCAGGTTCTCTTTGATAGCGACATTAGGGTATTTCACGGTGTCCCTTTTTGACCCCTTTTTCATTGATTTTGGCCTTCATTTCCAGGTTTGGGCAGAGGAAAGTGAAAAAGTGGCCGCAAGATGAGACGGAAAATGGTTACTGTGAACGACCCTATTATAGTTGCAATAGCCCTTGAAAAATGTTGGGCAACAACGGCGGAAAATTACCGACAAATTGGACATGACTTGGGGAACAATAGGTACGGGACGATGACACTCCTGTCGGTGCCGGTAACGTCGGTGGAAGAAGTTACATACCGCCCGCGGATTCGCGAATGCCTTGGGGAACAATGGGTACGGAACGATGATACTCCCGTCGGTGCCGGTAACATCGGTGGAAGAAGTTACATACCGCCCGCGGATTCGCGAATGCCTTGGGGAACAATGGGTACGGAACGATGATACTCCCGTCGGTGCCGATGTTACCACCGGAGGAAGTTAAATACCTCCGGCGGATTTTTGTAAATTCATCATCTACTGTGGTGTCAATGAGATCATTTCTGCGTTTCAGGTACTGATTGATACCAGAAATCGCAACAGTCTGAAAACTTCACCAATCGTCAAAGAAACAATGCGATGAGAAACACATTTGAGGGTTCCTCAAAGCTGCTATAAGCCGGCTTTTTCGATCTTTGAATATAAGCTCAGTGACTGGTATACGATTGTACTTCATAAATTATTCGGAATTAATATTACACGTATTACAAATGTCACTCGATAAAAAACCTTGAGCCAGGCTGAAACAACTCGATATCAGAGGAAAAATAGACACTATTTAATATGCTTACCACGCGACGTATCATGTCGACTACCGAAAAAAGAAGGTTGAAGCGGTTATGTATGGCATCCTCCTTCCTGCGTCCTATGAGTGGAAATGTCGCTGGTTCAAAATGATGAGCTATCATATTCATCGCCTGGTCCCCGCAGCTCCACGAAGTACTTTGCGTGTTGTACTTCAGCAAACGTAGGGAAAACTCGTTTTGAAAAGCTGGCTTCAACCACCACCTAACCATTTCGACAACGCTGCGATGCGGATTATCTCCAAGCGAATCTCCGTACCATATGATGCTTGCCCTTGCATCGATTACTACCGCTACCCAATGATTTCCGTGTTCCGGCCTTGTCGGTAGTCCCTCGCCCGCCACGACATGGACTGGAAACCCTACTGCATCATATTTGCCGTTGTGGAGGTCATTCCTCAATAGGTCGAGCCACCTGCATGTGCTCCGCATGGGTGCAGGGGTAGAATTAGAGCTCATGAACGAGTACCGCAGCTTGTCAGCATATCCTGCTTGAAGGACCCGAACCGCATCAGATTTAAGTCTTGCATTGACGAACCATCCGACGATATTTATGTGGTTGTCTGATGCCCAGCCTGTTGTAGAAAATAGGGCAAGGTCGCTTATTGTCGCCCCAGGAATAGGAGATCGGTGTTGTTGCCAAGGAATGGATGAGAGAAGGTCCACCATCTCCGGACAATCGATCTCCGCATTCAACGTCATGTATGCGCGTCTCCAGCACACGATGTCTGTCCAATACATTGCGACCGATTTCCAATAACCGAGAACCCACGCTGGTAGCACAGTCTTCACGCCAGAATGACCGACTTCAACAGCCTGGAAGTTTGCCCGACCACTGTCAGCCCATTTCAGTTGAATGCGATCGAGATTTTGGGTGCTCGGACATGGTATTTGTTGTAAAATTCGGACAATTTCTTCTTCTTCTCGGCTCGGAGCCACATCGACGAGGACCACGGGCTCGCAACATGATTTGTTGCATAGTTCCGCCGGTCGTACTATCATCTGGCCGAGATCGAGCGCACTACCGCGAATTGGTAATTGAATTTGGGCAGCGATCCGACAAGGTATGACCCTTAAAGGAAAGGAACCAGGTGGGCTAGATTGAACTTCGTTTATCTCGTCGGCGGACGTTTCTGGGATTGATATGATATCTTTCAAAGGATTGGATTTGAAAATGAAATTGGGAAACGATTGAGAGAGCGTGCTCACCTGAAAATGGAATTTCGCCATGTGCCTCCATCATATTGTCTTCAAGTATAAAATGTGCTGTGGATGAGCTGAGAAAATGATTTGCGAGAGGTCGACAAGTGCCTACCTGCAGGCCCGCTATCTTCTTCTACTTGCATCGCGTCTTCACCCGGCTGAGGCTTGAAAGGTACTGCAAAGGCATTAAGTTATGTTTGCAATCAATCATCCGGTGCCTACCAGAAGATGACGTTTCACCTTGCTCCGATGGTGATGCAAACCGCCTCCATGTTCTACGCTGTTCTTCCAGGGCTTTCGTAGGGTGGCAGAAATGAATCTAAGATAATGGTATGGAGGCGCTGACATGTGCTTACTAGAGGATGTCCCAAATTGCCTCAAGGGCTCGATGTCCAACGCTTGAAGGATTGGAAACGGGGTCGGAGATGACGGAGGTGTAGCGAAGGTTCTCAATTCTTGCAGACTCCTATCTGACGTGTTCCGGTTGTCACCGCTCCTTGGAGATCCTTCCGGAGTCAACGCTGGGATCCAGATTGGGCCAGCAGCGTCGGGGTATATCATTGTTCAAGATTGAGTTGGGATGTAAAGCGGCTGTGTTTACATTATCGTCTTTGAACAGAAATATTAATGCAGGATACAAGTATCAGCATAAAATGGCGTATTTCTTTTCAGGAAATGGAGTTGACTTTATCAGTGTCACACACGGCAACTGGTCACAATTGCAATTATGCCCTAAAGTCAGGGTATGTATAGTCGCGAGATGAATTAGTTGTGACATAGGTTGAACGAGAGTATATGAGCTCTATCTTCATGGTAAAACATGCGACAAATGTGTCCCATGAAATATCTCCTATGATTTTTCATACTCTAACCGGGAGACGTCCGCATGCCAACCGGCACCGACGGCCCATCACTGACGCCGGCACCTGTCACGTTGTCAAATCCGGAGCATATTAGACCATCATAGCAGGCGATGACTGTCCTTTACATTTCCAATGTCGACGCTGACCCTCCGCCAAATGCAGACATACTTGTCTAGCGAGATATCGAACCCATGACACCTATTGTGAGTGTCGCTGGAAAGCACTCTCAGCGTTCAAGAAATGTACGAGCATTGTATTACTGCCCGAAGGAGGCATCTATATCGACTTGAGTACGCTCATTACATCTGGAACATAACGGGAATATCCCTTGGCATTCGGGACAAGTCCGCCTATTGTACTACTGACCGAATGAGATGTCTATATCCGTAATTAGTTTATCAATGATTGAGCTACTACGCGGTAACGTCATAGAATATTTATGCCAATGGGAATGGAATGGAAGAGAAGAGAAGAGGCATATACACGACATGCATCACATGCTCCGATGCCGGCTCTCAAACCTCCTGGAAATGTCGAGGCCATCTCTGATGTCTGCCTTCATTGCGACATGCTCTTGGTCATACCCCTGTGCCTGCCGTTGAAGCATATCTTGATTTTGGCGGCATTCTTCCAAGGCCTGCAGAAGGCCAGACATCTCGTCCTCTTGCAGCGCTATTTCATTCCTCAACTCCATGACAGTCTGTTCTAGCTCCGAAATTCGCATAGCGTGTGTGCGGCGCTTCCTCATTGGGCCATTGCTACGGCTCCGAGATCTTGCTCGCGGATCGCCTATTGCCTTCCAGTGGGCCTTCACAGCTTCTGTGAGGCTACAAGATTTGCGGTTCCTGTGACAATAATCACATGCACCGCCCCTTCCTGTCTTAGTGCATTCCTTTTGCCTTGACTGGATGCAATTCTCGCATTTTTGTTTTAAAATGTCCGGAGGAGTCGGAATCTAACGGAATGTGAGTGAAAGAATTCGTATTGAGCCATACACACCTCGACATGCATTTCCTTCATTTTTGTTCTTATTTCCTCATCATAGTCCTCATTGTCATTGCCATTGTCATCTATTTCGATATATCTCTTCTTTTCTGTCTTTCTCCTCTTCCTTCCCTTCTCGCCAGCGCCCTTCTCTGTCTGACTGCCCGGCATGCAGTCCACATCGTCCAATTTCCGTTTAATCGATGGACCGGGTGAAGCATTGATCGGATTCTGCAAGGCGACATGACGGGGCTTGTGTAGCATGTTGATCTTCTCCCATGGAATCGGGAGAGCATTTCGCAAGGGGTGTTTCAGAATTTCCATTGCCTCTTTCAGGTAAGAAGACCTGGGTATGCCTGGATACTCCTTCAGCGCTTCACATACGTCAAACTAGATAACAAAAACAACATTCAGTCAATCAAGAAGAACATAGACTTTAATTTTAGTCACGTTGAGTACCAGAACTTTCTTCAGATCGGATTGTTCAGGACACCTTGCATAGTAAGCAATGAGGACCTCGAATTGAAGAAAGAGTTCAGTAACGTGTTGCGGAAACGCAGACATCGAAAGATATTTTGATGATTCAGTACTGTGACAGGTATGAGTGTGACGGTGCAAAGAATTGTGAAGTTACTGATTGATATTTCTCTTTGTGCAATCGGGCTACGCTCAACAGACGCTCATCATGTGGCGAATAAACATTATTTATCATGATAAATAATTACCGCATCCAACATGTAGTCGGCTTGGAATTAGGCGATACGACCGATATTGCTGAACGCCTCCTTCAAAGGACAAGTTGATTGGATAAGGATTAAGAAAACAGGGGGCATGCTTCGTCAAATGATTTCAAAGTGGGGGGGCTATAGACTTTCCGCTCTATTCGATTGGCGATTTTATGTCTGAGGAGCGAGGTTAGAACTATGCCAATAAAAATTGAAGTCGTGGATTTTATATTAGTGATCACACTCCGTTCATTGTGGAACCCAAGGAGAGCCAAAATACAAATAGGGAGGTCCGGAAATATATTCAAAAGTTGTTTCCGCTGCTGGTATCATTTCTCTGCGCTCTACTTCTTCAAACGTTTATGCCCTGGTACAGTAGGTTCAGAGAGCGGTGCAGAAAATGGAACAGACACATTCCCGAAATTCGCTGGATCTGTGTAACTTTCTCCAGTGGTATCACCGGCACCGACGGCAATGTGAACGTGCCATACCTATTCCCAGGCCATGTCCAATTTGTATGTAACTTTGTCTTTCTAGATTTGATGTTGCTAAGATGGAGAACAGGAGGTGTGCAACTTCTTCCGGCGATCTCACCGGCACCGACGGGAATGTCATCGCGTAGTGTTCTTCCTCAGGCCATATCAAATTCGTCGGTAAATTTCTCTGTTGATATAGGGAGGTCGGGAAATATATTCGAAAGTCGTTTCCACTCTCAATATTGCGGCAGTCATTTATCGGCGGTCTACTTCTTCCAACGTCTATGCCCTGGTACAGTGGGTTCAGAGAGCGGTGCAGGAAGTGCAACAGAAACATTCACGGAATTTACTGGGATGTGGGTGTCTTGCTCCGGTGGCATCACCGGCACCGACGGGAATCTTCACTTGCCTGGGAATTGCCACGGCATTGCTTTGTTGTTGCCCAAAATTTTTGTATGACCTATTGCAACCACGATGTTGCTATTCTCTTCCTTTGATTCATACATTGAAATGTTTCCAAGCCATCGGTACTGGCATTCTTTCAAGGAATGGCATAACGGTTGACCTTGAATGTGATGCTCAACTTATCCTATTATTCATATATCAAAACAGAAACATTCACGAAATTCGGAGGATGTTTGTAACTTCCTCCGGAGGTATTACCGGCGCCGACGGCAAGGTCAGCGTGCCTTAGCCATTCTCAGGCCATATGAGATTTGGACTTAATTTTGGTGTTGTTGGTGCCCAACATTTCTCAATGGGCTACTACAACTACATTTGATGTTACTAAGACGGAGAACTTGAGCGCGAATTCGGTGGCAGGTTGGCAACTTTCTCCGGTGACCTTACCGGCACCGACGGGAGTGTTATCTCGCCGTGTTCATTGCTCCCCAGGCCATATCGAGTTTGCCGGTAGTGTGTGCGGTGTTATTGCCCAAGATTTCTTTATCGTCTAGTTCAACGCGGGAGGAAACTCGGACATATGAAGTTTCTGACCCCAGTTACAGAGAGCCGTGCACAAAATGGAACACAAGCATTCACGAAATCCGCGGGAGGTGTGAAACCTCCTCCGGTGGTTTCACCGGCACCGACGGGAGCTTCATCGTGCCTTCCCTATTTTCACAGGCCAGGTTGGTAGTTCTTGCACCATTGTTACCCAATATTTCTCTACAGGCTATTGGAACCATACGTTGGAAACCCTGGGAGTTCCTGTCATGCTCTTTCACTCTTCCTGTTATGATTATGTTCCCATCAATGTCGGCGCTTTAAGTATAAACAACAAAGATGTGATGAGTATAAAGACTGAATATACTGGCTACAACATCAATATGGCGGAAATGGAGATCGTAAACAGTGGGTGCAGGGAGATACCACTCCCGTCAGCCCCACTTATACCGCCGAAGTAAGTTGTCTGTTCCAGATGTACTGTATCTATTGCCTCACTTATCAATTTCAGACACATGGTACAAAAGTCGTAAGTTTTTGCTATTCATACTTTGTCGCCGGTGTTATGCTATGTCCCGACCATTGGACAGGCAACATAATCACGTGATGAATTTCACCTCAACCTAAAATCTCATATCCTCACTTCTAATAGATCCCGAGTATTCACAATGGATGCCGATTACACTAGACAAATCTTGAAAATCACAGAGATGAGGTTGGCGTCTGAAATTCGAATGTATGCAGCTTGCCCTCCGGGGTTGGAGGAGGAGATGAATTTGCGGGAACGGGTGGTAAATTGTCATCTCATGTCCCGGAATATCGCTAATCTTTCCATTTTATAGCGTCAGTTCCTGTGCGATTGCCAAGTTGCCGGATATGTTAAGGGACGATACATCCGTCATGTCACTTTCATTATCGCTCAGGCTATCATTGCCAAGACTCCCCTCCTGTGGGAGGAACTACATAGGAAGGCCTGGATGCAAGGCACCAAGTCAAACTTGCCTGACGATGTCACGCTTCAATCTGAAGTTTTCGTCGACGGGCCTGCCGGATCGCAAAACCTTCCTGACAAGACGAATCTTCACAGCATTCTCAAATCTCGAGCACCCCCTTCACCACCTCCCGCACCCATCGACCCAAGAGAGCCGTTGCCTATAGCAGGCCCTTGTAAACGGTGCACAAAGACCGGGATTCCCTGCCAACGAAGGAGCGATTGGTGGGCATGCATCCCGTGTCATGTTAGAAGGGAACGGTGCAGTCTAACGCCGATTGTCCGAGCCCATGATCAGGCTTCCATCAATAGGGCCATGTTGGATGCTTCGGAAAGTCAACCGAGTAGTGGCAAGAAAAGGAAGGCGGGGAAAGTACAGGAAGATCACGCTTCAAACAACAGCGCCATGTTGGATGCCTCGGAAGGTCAACGGAGTAGTCGCAAGAAGAGGAAGTCACGAAAGCTTCAGGAGGAAATTCTGAAGGAATTGAGGGAACTCAATGCTCGGCAGGAGGAGACATTGAGGGGCATGGAAGAAATAGCGGCCACCCAAAAACATCTGGAAGACGTGATCAGCAATTGGATGAGTGCAGGGGAACCGTTTCCGCACGAAGGGCAATAAGGTGTCAAAACTACTGTCCGAACACTGTATACTTCCGATCCTTCAACGGCCGATATTCCTCCTTCCTACCTTCATTTGTTTCTTTATTTTTTTATGTACCCGTTGCAGTAAAATATGATTTCTTGATGTCCTGTTTTCAGCTTCCCCCAATGTGCTTCAAAGTTAAGGTTAGAAATTAATGCGGAAGGCATAGCATGTATACTGTCGGTTCCGGTAGAAATTATCATGACCGGAAATCAGCGATATATTTTCTGGAACACTAGCTGCATTGTCAACAATAGCGATCTGCGTCATGACTTGACATTTGATTGTCCGTAATAGTTGGCAGTGAGAGTTTATATATCGAAACGCCCACAAAGGCAGAAAACACATCCGGACATCTACAACATGGTGACGAAGGAATTCCGCTATCGGCACAATCACGCTCCGGCTGGAACTGTGGGACACTCTCAGAGTCCGCTACCACTTATTGCGGAACATTTGCGACGTTGATGAGAATAAAAAACGGAAAATTAAACAAGATAATATAAGCAACCTCATTATGGCTGCATTGGGATCGGGAGGGCAGGCTAAGTCAGAGTATGGCATCCGTCGGTGCCGGTTGAACCCCCGCACATTGTATGGCCGTCCTGTTGCCATGACAGAATGCAAAAATGTCCCGCTATTTCTGCCAATAAAGGCCAGATTACGGTGCAAATATATTCCCCAACATCAGCCAGATTGCTCTTGTGGCCTACTGAACAAAATGTATGTGCCTGTAAGGACTACCTCCTCCCACCCGCCGCCTTCCTCAACCAGTGATACCATCAACAGGTCCACTTGCCTTTGAACAGTTTCTTTTGCTGTTCTGTGCTCCGGCTCGAGCCCTGCTGGCCATAAGCAGCAATGCAGGGTTTAACTTTGAACCTGATGCCGCAATTCAAATCTGTCATGAATTTGAGCTTTTGTTGTTTTGATCTTATGTGGAACTATCATGTCTCATCTCCACGCGATCACAGGTGATACGGATGATGAAGCCCTCCGTCAGCTCGTTCGCGATAGTCTTAAGGACAAATGGTCATTCCTAAATGATCTTGAACAAACCCAGTTGTTATACGAAGCCCATGAGTATCGTAAGCAATTAATGGATCAAAGGCCCATCATCGATCTTTTAGACGCCCAACCCCGGTTTCCCGTTGCAACCAGCCATTGTTCTTCTTCGCCCACCCCTTTTCCGTACGAAGGTTTTTCTCCGTACTTTTACACCGCTTATACCATGGCGACATATTCCCGGGAATTGTTCCGACACTTGCAGAACAGCAGTCATCCAAAGCCTAGTATTCCACCTGAACTCTCCTACTCTATGATCGAAGATGCTCATCATATTGTTGAATTGGCAGCACAAGCTTACCACACTCGAAGTATGTAACGATTGCAATTGCTTCCTACAATTTGAATCATTATTTGTTGCCAGGACGTGTCCCATGGAGTATGTCCGATTATTCCAAGGCTCTAGGTAAAATGTATGCCGGACGAGATGATAAAAGAGAGAATGCTCTGGACACATTGTTTCCCCCCGGTGATGAACTCTCATCCGCTCTCAATCAATTTGAAACCCCCTGTACCATCGTCGATTCGGAGGACAACATTCTTGCATGGTATCTGCCGGACGTCATTTCCCGTGATGCGCAGGTAATAATCAACTCGCTAACTTTGCTATATTTACTTATCATGGCCTAAGAATGAATGGGAAAAGAATATTGTCATGTTGGAGGCAGTAATCGTGAATGAACCGAAGAACCGACATATCAGACCTGAAGTCCTTTCTCGGACATCGGATGCGTCAGTGCTGGAAGGCAATCGAACATCGTGGAGGCGCGATCCTGCCTACTTTACTGCCGGTCACCAATTATCCCCAGGTATCACAGATATAGCATCTTGCTGGTTCCAAGCAGGACATTCAGTGAGTCCCTTTCTCCCCCATATCTGACTTTTCATTCATCGATAAAACAGAAGGGAGCTAACCGTCCGGAAGTTTCAAAATCGTTGAAGGGGTCTTCCTCCTCCGCCTCCCACTGGTTGAAAGCGAATCATAGGCTGCAGGCCATTGTGGGATCAATTTTGGCGGTAACTCATCCTACACAATACATGGCTGGCCTCAACATGCTCAACGCGATCAAGACGAATATCGGCCTTCTCCGAGAACCAGCCGAATTTGTGAAGGTTCTTGATTGTTGGCACACACCCTTCTCGGGTGTATCGGCAATTTGTAATCGCGAGACGCCGAGGCACAAGGATGTGCTAGGTCGGCATGACTGGTACGATGTACTAGTCACCATGGGTACCCACCCCACCATCAACTTTTCCCTTCCCGGCATTCGGAGCTCTTTTGCATATTGTCCGGGCACGGTTGTGGCGCTATGTGGCCGGATACTTTCTCACAAAGTAGAAAGAAGTGTTGAAGGAGATAGAGCTTGCTTTGCATGGTTTATGAGAGAAGATGTCAGGTCATATTTGGATATGGCGGCAGGTCCAAGCACAGTGAAGGGAGTTTTGGGATCAGGTGTTTTATGATCTGGTAGATTAATTACCATTTTCTGTTGTTCTACAATGAATAGTCGGCAGTGTTCCCTCACACTGTCCCCTGGTGTAACTATGTGCTAATGGACTGTATAGCCGGAGCAAGCAAGTTGCTCCGCTGTGCAACCGGCGCCGACGGCTGTGCTATCGTGGTGTAGAAAATGTTTCTGACCTCAATACAGCCATATTGAGATCGTCTTACTGCTGCTGCATATCCTTTTACCGCGGTTTATGGCACCTACAGCACCACCTATTGTGAGTCTTGGTGACAAGATATCGATTTGTACTTTTATTCCCTTCATTCAAAGCTGGCGGGAATTTGACCTTGTATGGTTGACATCTTTTCTGCAACTGTCATGCCTTATTTTGAAGCAATCACCGCTGATACGACCAATGAAACTCTCAATCAGCTAGTTCGCGACAGTCTCACCGACAAATGGTTTTCCCTAAATGATCTCGAACAAGCTCAGTTGTTATATGAAGCGCATGAGTATCGTCAGCGATTAGTGGATCAAAGGGCAATAAATGAACTTCTCGCGATCCAACCCCGGTTTCCCAACAAAACCGCTCATCCTCCTCCTCTGTCAACCCACTCATCTCTTCGACCTGCTATGGGTACTGCACCATCCCAAGCATCACCTGCCTCCTGGATGACCAGAGACCAAACCTTTTCACCTTTCTTTCAGGTCGCTAATACCATGGCGGAATTCTCCAGGGAGTTGTTCCGACACATCACAATCAATAATCATCCAAAGCCCTCTATTCCGCTTAAGCTTTCATACCCGATGATAGAAGATGCTCATCATATCGCACAATTGGTTGCAGAGGCATACCATAATCGAAGTGTGTCTTCATGGAAATTGATTCCCATGTGTTCAATCCTTACTTGTTACCAGGATGTGTACCATGGTGTATGTCTGAATACGCCCAGGACTTAGGTAAAATATATGCTGCACCAGATAGCACAAAAGAGAATGCTCTGGACATGTTGTTTCCCCCTGGCGACGAACATTCCTCCGAGGATAAATTTCTGGATTCCCCCTGCATCATAGTCGATGCGGAGGACAACATCTTGGCATGGTACCTTCCCAATATAATATCTCGTGATGCCCAAGTAAACTTTCACTTTTATCCCTGCTATGTCCACTTATTGTGTCCCACAGAATGAATGGCAGGAAAACCTTCCGAAATTAGAAGCCATAATCACCGAGGAACCAAAAAATAAACATTTAACGACACAGGTCCTTGCACGGAGATCCCGACCAGATCCCTTTTCCCCGAATAGTCAAACGGGATCATCTTCGAGATGTGATCCCACAAACTTTACAGCTGGTCAACGACTATCCCCCGGTGTTAGGGATATAGCATCCTGCTGGTTCCAGGCAGGACATTCAGTGAGTCCTTGTTCTTCACCTATCTCTCTACTTTCCGACATTTTTAATAGCATGGGAATAATCGTCCTGAAGTTTCGAAATCCTTGAAGGACTCTCCCTCCTCCTCCTCATGGTTGAAAGCTAATCATAGGCTCCAAGCCATTGTTGGATCCGTCCTCGCAGTAACTCATCCTACACAATACAAGGCTGGCATGGATATCCTCAACGCTCTGAGGAGTGATCCAAGTCTTCTCCGCGAACCTGCAGAAATTGCCAAGGTTCTTGATTGCTGGTGGACGCCGTTTTCAGGTGTATCAGTGATATGTAACAGGGAGACTCCAAGACACAAAGATATTCTAAAAAGGTATGACTGGTATGATCTTCTCGTAACTATGGGTACCCACCCAACCGTCAATTTCCGCCTTCCCGGTCTCCGCACATCATTCGCATATTCTCCAGGCACTATTGTGGCTCTATGTGGACGGATCATCTCCCACTCTGCCGATGCCAGTCCAAATGGAGATAGAACATGCTGCACATGGTTTATGAGGGAAGATGTGAGGGACTATCTGGATGTAGTTGCCGGTCCCAGCACTTTGGATGGAGTTGTGGGATCCCCTGTTTTGTGATTCTTAATTGAAGACGTTCTTAATTCTTCATTCCGAACAACTGATTATGTCCAATCGTATACCGATCTCACCGACACATGAGGAGATCATTAATTTACCCAAATGTGATCACAGGACTGTTACTTCTGTTACTTTGTAAAAAGAGTACCCAAGAAACATTAGATGTTCTGATCCGAACCCCACAGCCGGTCAACAATACCGGTCGGAAAGTTGTATGAAGGCCTATTAACGTAATATAGTAAAAGGGAATGGAAATGCATTCTATGCAGCGAGTTCCTACGTGTCTACCGGGGAGTGTCCACACAAAACCGGTACCGACGGCGCGTCAAAGAGCCCGATACAAATACAAGTAAAGAGCAAAGTGAAAGCACATTCGTCCTCAATACATGCTACAGCTGAAACAATCAAGGAACCAGCAGCATGAGTAAATTGTATCACTCGCCGTTGCCGCTGAGTCACTTCCATCTTCAATTTTATCGCGACACATTCTTGTACAAATCGATTTTGATGGCTTGCCTCCACGATAGGGTGACGGTTCCTCTAGTATGGAGCTAGCTTACCAGCGCCTTCTACAATGGAGCTAGCTTACCAACGCCTTCTACAATGGAATAATTGAACCACGACAAACAAGTTCCAAAGCGGCAATGGTAGTTAAAGCGCGATCTCACACCCGTCGGTGCCAGTTAAACTCCCGAAGGCACTATGGAGTTCTTGAGCATATGGGGCGGGGCACAGAAGTCTGTCAAGCGCTAGCTAATTCTCCGAATGAAACGGAGATTACGCATTCAATATATATGGATACATTCTCTAGTGGTCCGGCCCGGCCAATGTTCCAGGCTGTACAGAGCGTCATGTCACTTGTGGGAGGGGAAGTTATGAGACAACAGTATAAAGAACCAATCAATCTTAATGTGCGAGGAACTACAAAAGCAACGTTGAAGATAAGAAGAAATGGTGCATTGGAGTGACATGATGTCTTATTTTTTATTTTGTTTCAGAGCTATTTTCTCGACACCTGGGGATTATTCCATATCATGTATTAATGTTTCACGCAGACTGTTGTCATGCAGCAGAGGGTGGTTATGCAGAAGTCTTCGGAGGTCCTCAGATAAATTAACCGGCCCCGACGCAGCCAGAGCTTGGGTCTAATTTTGTCTCAACGACACATACAAAGGCTAGATTTCTCCTTAAATCAAGGATTGCCTGTTTTGATTCCGTTCCAGTCCCAGCATGACTACATGAACGACTGGCTGCCAAAGCGCGTGAAGTATCTCCGGACGATTACTCTTCAAGATCATCTTCCAGATGCCACATGCAGTCAGTGCTCTGACGCGTCAGGTTATTGGCGTTGTGAACACTGCCTCATTGGACTTCCGGTGTGTTGGGAATGCTGCCGGTTGATACAGTGCAACATGCCATTCCACCGAATTCAATACTGGAATCGCATGCATTATGAACGTGGCTGGCTCTGCAATCTTGGAGTCGTCATGTGGGATCCCTGCCCTCAACTGCCAAGCTCCCAGTGCTCAGAACATGTTTCCAATTGTAACCTTCCTGGTTGCAAACACGCTCAGGGAACTGGCTTGACTGCACAAATATCGTCGGTATCTAGTAGTACGCTTACATGTTCGGAACGATAAATAAATAGGAATAGCCTGAAACGTTCGGGACGCAATAGTATTTGGATTTGGCTCCGACGGCACGCGGATTGCGCCAAATCAAAATTTTATTTATGAATATGTGATATACTCAGGACCATTTCCCCCCACGTCCGATCGCACAACGATTGGGAGCAAGAGACTCGTGTTGAAATCCCACCGCCAGATTGATATTGTCAAACACCGTCCCCTTGGCGCGCGCGCGAGCTCTTAATCGTCAGGCATAGTCAGATGCAACTGTGGAAAGTCATACGGTGCCGACAATACCTCGCGAGGTCTATTCGAGCACCGCTTCGGTAAAGAAAAGATTGTCGCGCATGGTAATTAACAAATGGGATCATAGAATACCCGATGTCAAAACACCCTGCAAGGTGGTTGGACCTGCAGCCACATCCAAATGCGCACTCACGTCTTCTCTCATAAACCACGCACAACATGCTCTATCTCCTTCCGAACTCCTATCGACTTGGTGGGAAAGGATCCGGCCACATACCGCGACAACCGTGCCGAGACAATATGAAAAGGAACTTCGAATGCTGGGAAGGGAAAGGTTCGAATGAGCTGACTGAGGGCTTCATCATTCGTATCAGCTGTAATTGCATGGAGATGAGACATGATAGTTCTGCATAAGATGCCAACAATATAACGTGAAATTCTTGACAGATCTGAATTGACGGCATCGGGTTAAAAGCCTGCAGTCTGAGCCGAATAGCAGCATCAGGGAAGACTGATAAATTGCCCTGAGCGATTGGCAAATTGCCTAAGTCACGATCTCTCCCGGCTCCGACGGCGACCCATTGGTGTGAAACGATAGTGTTATTTTTTATTACATTTCAAAGTTACTTTTTTCTACACCTGGAGATTATTCCATATCATATTATGAGTGTTTCCGGTGGACTGTTATCATGCAGCAGAGGGTGCTCATGCAATAGCTTTCGGAGATTCTCCGATACAGTGACCGGCACCGACGGGATTGAAGTTTCACCCAAATACCGGATGTCGTTGTAACCAGATGTCGTTGTAATCAGATATACATTGGAGTGAAATGATACTGTTATTTTTTATTACATTTCAAAGATATTTTTCTCGACACCTGGGGATTGTTCCATATCATATTATTAAAGTTTCAGGTGGACTTTTGTCATGCAGCAGAGGGTGGTTATGCAATTGCCTTCGGAGGTCCTCCGATACATTAACCGGCCCCGACGCGGTTAATGTCCGGCCCAAATGGCGGATGTCATCTTCACCAGATATACACAATAACTCACGGTCTTTCCTCTTGCTTAGGATGTTAATTATATGCAGGAATCATTTAAACGTCCCGAAGAGGTCATGGGCTTGCAGCCTATGTTGCACTGCTCAACACCAGAGACGCATTCGCAATGGGTTCTCTGAGTGCCACAAACATAAACGATGAGAGGCAATAGTGAATATACTGGATTTCAATGTGGCTGCATTGAGATCGGGAATAATGGTTACGGGGTTAAATCATTCCCGTTGGTGCCGGTATTACCGCCGAACTAAGTTGTATGTTCAGGACTCATTGGTAGACCTTCTCCTGCCATGACGCGCACCGGAAACCCTTCTGCATCGTATTTGCCTTTGCGGAGGTCATTTCCCAACAGATCGAGCCACCTGAATGTGCTCAACAGGGGCGCGGGATTGAAACTCGATGTGTAAACAAATCCCGCATCTTGTCAGCATATCCTGGCTGAAGGACCTGTTACTTAACATGCTATCGCCAACTTTAATAAATATGGCGGCGTGGAGATCAGGAACAATGGGCCTAACGCGATGTCATGTTCATCTGTGCCGGTCATACCGGTGGAGCTAGTTGTTTGCCATATAAGTACAGAATGTTACTAGCTATTTATTCTGAATTAAGGGGACCTCGGAGATGGATGGGACATTATCTACAACCACGAACTGTACCTCGGAGTTGGAGGGAATGTCATTGTCGATGCTGTGGATGGCATCATGGCCCCTTTCCGAGTAGACCTTTTGGCCATCTGGCCTAATGACTCCCATGACTTCATCGGCGACACTCCTCATAGTTTTGTGCTCGCGTTCGTATTCTTGAAGTTGTCGTCGTAACCGTTCATTGATCACTTTCCGCTCTTCAACAAATAATTTTAGCTGAATGAGCTCTTGGCGCCCAGTTGTCATTTGTTGCTGCAGATCTGTGACAGAACGCTCGAGTTCTGCTATTCTTGCAGTATTTGTGCGACGAACTTGCTGCATACGAGGTGCTGCGGCACTATGAATCTGGGACCGATTTGTGAAGCCAGTGGTACTTACTGCTCATTGGCTCAATCTCCCCTTTCAATTGTGAGCCGACATTACCAACCCCGCTCTTCCTTGGTGTTCCACTACGGCCTCTCCCTGTTGATTTCTTCGTTTGCATATTGGAACCGCTTGCAACGCTGGATGCCCTTGACTTGCCTCTAGGCCCAAGGCTCCGGGTACGAGACCGAGCGCGGGGATCACAAATGGCTTTCCAGTGTGCCTTGACAGCCTCCGTCAGGCTGCACCTCACATGCCGCCTTGCACAAAAGTCACAGGAGCCACCCCTTCCGGTTTTAGGGCATTCCGTTTTTTTTGAGCGACGGCAATTCTCACATATTTGACGTTCAACATCGAAATCATGAAATACATCTGCATTTTGTATCTATGTTGTTGTCAGCTAGAAGCAATGATAGACGCGGCATACGAACCTCGTTCTTGTCTGGCGACTTTACTAATAGCACTACCTTCCTACGTTTTGATTGCCTCTGTTGCACACCTTCATCCGTAAATGCTGTAGGTGCTCCTTCCACCCACTTCAAACTCCGTTCAAACGAGTCCATTGAGTCGTCGTTTTCTTGCTTCACCCGGATGTTACGGAGCCCGTTGAGTTCCAGGATCTTCTCCCAAGGAATAGGGAGATCGTTTCGGAGGGGATTTTTCAAAAGGTCCATTGCTTGCTTCAAATAGCTTGACCTCTGGATGTCTTTATGCTTTAGTAATAGATCGGATACCTCAAACTGTATGTAAAATAAAGTCATAACCCGGAATTTGTATGTCATAAGAAACTTACGTTGGCCTGCAGGAGACTATCCATGTCACATTCCTGGGGATGCAGAGAATAGAAAGCAATGAGTGCTTCAAAGTGAGCCATAAGGTCACTAAAATGTTCCTTAGAAGAAGCCATCGAAGGGAACGAATGGTTGAACGATTGTGAACTGTGCTTTCACGCGTGGTTCTTGACTTCCGCCGGGCTATAAGGTTGGCCGTCGGTGCCGCTTTTCCGGTCGACATTCTCCGCTTGGAAGATCAAAATCACAAGACACATTTGTATCATGTTTTGCGATAAATATGGCACTCATATAATCTCCTTCCATGTACATGTTAAGCAGTCTATCCCGCCACTCTACATAACCTGATTTCGGGGCATATCCACCTGCGATTTCCCTAACACAGTTTTCTATTCTATCAGCACTGGACATCGAGCCCCGAGGCAATTCGAGATATCCCACCGTTATGGAGATGAATGACCTAGAGAGATATCTATATTGTAATAGGTGCACTAATTACATTCACAGCATGTCGTAGATCAACGAGTAAGGAAACTGAATTATATATGTGGAACACGGAACTTTCTCCGGCGGCATCACCGGCGCCGCCGGATGTGATATCACTCCATAGCCGTTGTTCCCGATCTCAATGCAGCCACATTGAAGTCGTCGGTAATGTATTCACTGCTGCTGCCCATTATTCTCTGTGCTTTAGGACACGTACAGCACCAATTGTGAGTGCTGCTGACAAGATATCTCAGCGTTCATAGATGAACGGCTATTGTATTACTGACATAAAGAAATCTTGATAGCTCACCGTTTCACCATTCTATGATTGACCTAATGAGATGTCTATTCATATACGCTACCAGTACAGTAACTACATTCGGAATATAAAGGGAGCACAACTCAGCGTTCTGTAGATGAATGACCGAGATACTATGTAGTAACGTCGTGGGATATTTGTGTATATTAACGGAACGGAAGAGAAGGGACAAGAAGGAATATAAAGGGAGCACAACTCAGTATTCTGTAGATGAATGAACGAGGTACTATGTAGTAACGCCGTGAGATATTTTTGAACATTAACGGAATGGAAGAGAAGGGACAAGAGGACTGTAGCTTTGGCTATTATGAATGCCCGACATACATCGCATGTTCTGATACCGGCCCCGCCGGCCTGCTACCGCTTCTGGGCGGAAAGCACTAGTTCAATTAAACCCTCTTCAAGATTGAAACGTAAGGCTTGCAGATGCAAGGCAATGGGTGCCAACCGATGGGGGGACGTAGCCTGCTCCTGCGTAGTACACTAGTATAGAGCATAAGAAGTTTTTACCTAGGAGAACCCGATCAATTTCATCAATAATATGCAAGGATCGTTTTCACGTATGAGGGGATGTTTCCATATGATAATCACATTCATGTCCCGTCTATTTTGGACCACCTGGTGGTGTTGTTCTATGACATCGATGTATTTTGTAGAAGGTTATATGCCTCGGGACCGTTTGCATGCACCGGGGGAAGTTTCCATAACCCGGATCCTGACTGAGCCCATGTCACATGACCATCAGCCCAGCTGTTAATTACAAGGTTTAGCTACATGATCAGCCCAGCTGTATAATACAAACCTGTCCATGGGCCCAGTCCGCTGAGACTGTCATCACAGGGTTTATTTCATGTCCGGGGTACTGTTATTTTCAGGTCTTTATTACTATAATATGTGG
>Ga0116135_1000199_pt1 | contig 32368 bp, 24 predicted proteins | sample June2015DPH_20_1_FD_89738 | JGI IMG/M metagenome (GOLD analysis project Ga0116135, IMG submission 89738) | Peatland microbial communities from SPRUCE experiment site at the Marcell Experimental Forest, Minnesota, USA - June2015DPH_20_10 | ecosystem: Environmental > Terrestrial > Soil > Wetlands... | reverse complement strand
TGCATGGGGCGGTATCTCAAGTCTCGGACTCGCATTGCCGGTGATGTGGACGGTGATGGTGCGCCGTGGGATGGACTTCAACAAAGGAGTGGACCGAATTGCCGCATGGATGTCTGCTGGTCCCGCGAAGCTTGCCGGCTTGACTGGCCGGAAAGGTGCGTTGGCAGCGGGTGCGGATGCAGACTTCGTGGTCTTCGACCCCGATGTTTCATGGACGGTTAGAGAAGGGAACCTGCACTTTCGCCATAAGCTCTCGCCCTATCTGGGTGCAGAGTTGCGCGGGCACGTTTTGCAGACCTGGCTTCGTGGCAACCGAGTCTTTGGTCAGAACGGATTTGCTGATGCGCCGCACGGAAGAGAGTTGGTGCGCCAATGAGATCGCGTGCGCTCCGGGCGATTGCCGAATGCAAAACTATTGCTGCCATGAGCGAAGAGCCCGGGCGCATCACGCGCCGGTTTCTTACGCCACCGGTGCGTGACGTCCACACTCATCTGCGTTCTCGTATGGAATCGATGGGCATGAACGTCCAGGTGGATGCAGCCGGAAATCTGCGCGGCCTCTGGCAACCCGCGAACGCAAACCCGAGGCGTCTCATCCTCGGCTCGCACATCGATACGGTGCCCAATGCCGGTGCATTTGATGGCGTGCTGGGCGTTGCGCTTGCGCTTGAATGGGTTGATGTTGCGCGGGAACTTGCATTGCCGCTGACACTCGAAATCATCGCGTTTTCTGAGGAAGAGGGCGTGCGCTACGGCGTGCCATTTCTTGGCAGCCGCGCTGTTGCCGGGCGTTTTGACCCTGAGCTGCTTGCACTCAAAGATGCGGAAGGCGTCACTGTCGATCAGACCATGCGTGCATTCGGCCTTAACTCCGAGCAGATGAATGAAGCTGCGGCGGAAGGGGACGCGATTGGGTTTGTCGAGATTCATATCGAGCAGGGCCCGGTGCTGGACGCGGAAGGCCTCAGAGTCGCGGCTGTCTCATCGATTGTTGGCCAAACGCGCTTGAATCTGAAGTTCCTGGGCCAGGCAAATCATGCAGGAACCACACCGATGCGCCTGCGCCGCGACGCGCTCGCAGCCGCCGCGGAGTGGATCGCTTCAGTTGAAGCGCTTGCCCATCGCACTGATGGGTTGGTGGCCACCGTGGGAAGAATCAGCGTCGAGCCGAATGCCTCGAACGTCATTCCCTGCGTCGCGGAGGTCAGCCTTGAAGTGCGCGACGCAAACAATGCCACGCGCATTGCAGCGGTGAAGGAATTGCTCGCCAGCGCGAATGCGATCGCTTCGCTGCGCGGAATCGCTCTTGAACAGACAGAGCTGCTCGACCAACCAGTTGTGCCGATGGACAAACGGCTTACAGCGTTCCTTACAGACGCGACCGAGGCGGCGGGATTTCCTGTGAAGACCATGCCCAGCGGTGCGGGCCACGATGCGATGGTGATGGCCTCCAGAATGCCCACGGCAATGCTGTTTCTGCGCAGCCCGGGCGGCATCAGTCACCACCCCTCCGAAGCCGTCCTTGAAGAAGATGTTGAAGCCTCATTGCTCGTGGGCCGGGAGTTTCTGAAGCGCCTTGCCAAAGAAATTGGATAGAATCTTCGAACGAGGTCAAGCTTGCATCACTTGGGACTAACACGGAGCAGCCTGAAGCCGGATCACCTGCTGCAGACGCCGAATACCTTCATCCGCACACCGCTTCCCGGCGCGGATGGCGTGGAGTTTGTGATTCATGTTGCGCCACAGCTGGGCGCGCGCTTTACGCAGATGACCGCTGAATTTAACGCGGGCGGGGCACTCGGACCTGCGCCCGCGCAGCGATTTATTTATGTGCTTGAGGGTGAACTCAAGTTAAACGCAACTGGCCAGGAACACATCCTGGCTCCAGGCGGGTTTGCATTTCTTCCGCAAGGCGCGGCGCACACGGTCCGTGCTTTGGCACCGTCGCGCGCCGCGTTGATAGAGAAGCACTATCAGCCGCCAGAGGCCCATGAAGCTCAAGTCGCAGAGATCGTCGTGGGCACGGAAGCGGATGTTCCCCCGGTTGCACTGATGGGGGATGAGTCGCTGCGCGTGCGCTCGCTCATGCCCGAGGGGCCGGCATTCGATTTCGCGGTCAACACGATGACCTATGACCCAGGCGCTGCACTCAGCATGGTCGAGGTTCACATCATGGAGCACGGCCTGCTCATGCTTGAGGGCGCAGGCATCTACAGGCTCAGTGACGCGTGGTATCCCGTGCAGGCCGGCGACTTTATCTGGATGGCGCCCTATTGTCCGCAATGGTTTGGCGCGCTGGGCAAGCAGCCGGCAAAGTACCTCATCTACAAGGACTGGCGCAGGCATCCGCTGGGAGGCTGAACAAATGGCCATCGAACCCTTCGTCGAAATTCACTCGCTTCTTGACGAGTTGAAGGCCCTGGCGCAAATCTCTGAAGAGGAACCGCCCGTAGTAACGCGCGTGGTATTCAGCGCGGCAGACCTGCGCGCCCGCGCCTACGTGCAATCGCTCTGCGAAAGCACATGGCTTACCGTCCGCCAGGACGCCATCGGCAATATGCTCGCGCGCTGGCACGGCACTGAGCCTGACCTTGCACCTGTCGGAACCGGCTCGCATATCGACGCGATTCCCAACGCTGGGATGTACGACGGAACGGTCGGAGTGCTGGGCGGACTTGAGGCCATTCGTTCGTTGCAGCGCGCCGGCTTCCATCCGCGCCGTTCGATTGAGCTGGTGATCTTTACTTCCGAAGAGCCAACTCTTTTCGGAATTGGCTGCCTGGGTAGCCGCATGATGGGAAATGTGCTCACACTCGCCGCGGCGCTCAAGCTGCGTGACAAGCAGGATCACGGCCTGGATGAACTGCGCTCTCAGGCCCGCTTCACAGGCGCGTTGGAGTCCGTTGCATTGCCGCCTGGTTACTTCCACCAGTTTGTTGAATTGCACATCGAACAGGGGCCGCTGCTGGAGCAGGAAGGCATCGACCTCGGACTGGTCACGCATATCGCCGCTCCCGCAAGTCTGCGTGTGACCATCGAAGGCGAGGGCGGACATGCGGGCGGCAGGCTGATGCCCGGCCGCAAAGACGCGCTGGCAGCGGCCGCGGAGCTGATCCTCGCTCTTGAGTCGGCGGCGAAATCTTCCGGCGCCATCGACACCGTGGCCACTGTCGGCGTTTGCGAAGTCTTCCCCGGCGCGGTCAACAGCATTCCTTCACGCGTGAATCTCGAAACAGACATACGCGATACGGATGGTGCCCGGCGCAATCGCGTGATCGATGCACTTCATGCCGCATGCAGCGATGTCTCCGCCCGGCGCGGTGTCACCGTGACCACTGAACTTGTCAACGCAGATCCGCCCGCCACATGCGACACCGCGATTCTCGCTGCGATGGAAGCGTCCGCGCAGGAAGCGGGCCGGAGCTTCAAGAGAATGGTAAGCCGCGCCTATCACGATTCGCTTTTTATGGCCCGCATTGCACCTGTGGCTATGCTCTTTATTCCGTGCCGTCGGGGATGGAGCCATCGGCCCGATGAATACGCTTCGCCGGAGTGGATTGCCGCCGGCGTTGACGTGCTGGCGCGCACCCTCGCCAAACTGGCGGGCTGAACGAGCCGTAATTCTGAGAGAACTATCTTCCGAGGGATCGCTGCAATGAATGCAACACTGCAAACGTGGAACGCAGCCGATGCGGCGACGGCGTTTGCCGAGATGATTGCGTGCTGCGGATCGCGGCGGTGGGCTGCGGCGATGGTAGAGATGCGGCCTATGGATAATGTTGCGGAGTTGAGCGCAGCAGCCGACCGGATTTGGAGCACAATGGAAGAAGCGGACTGGATGGAGGCCTTCGCGTGCCACCCGCGCATTGGAGAACGCAAACCAGTTCACGCTTCGGCGCAGTCCATTGCTTGGTCGCGCGAGGAGCAGTCTTCTGCGTCCGACGCAGCCGGGCGCACGCTCGCTGAACTGGCTGAAGGAAATGAACTTTACGAACAACGCTTCGGCTTTACCTACATTGTCTGCGCCACCGGCAAGAGCGCTGAAGAAATGCTGGCGATTCTCCATCGCCGGCTTTCAAACAACTGCGAAACCGAGTTGCGCGAGGCGGCAGAACAGCAGCGGCAGATTATGCAGATTCGTCTGGGAAAGTGGCTTGTGAAATGAGTAAGATTTCAACGCACGTGCTCGATACTGTTCTTGGAAAACCGGCCGCGGGAGTTCCCGTTTTGCTTGAACAACGCGACGGATCGCAATGGATTGCGCTGGCATCCACAGAGACGGATGCAGATGGACGCTGCAGCAATGTCAAGGAAGATGCAACGCCTGGCATTTACCGCTTGACCTTCAAGACTGGCCCATATTTTGAACGCAACGGCCGTGCCAGCATCTATCCCGAAGTTTCGATCGTGTTTCAGGTGAACGGCGAGGAGCATTATCATCTTCCTCTGCTCCTGAGCGACAATAGCTACACAACCTATCGAGGAAGCTGAGACGATGCCAAGGCTGGGAGATAACCACTACGGAAAATCGCGCGTGCGGCTGTCGCGGATCACGCGTCACGAAGACCGTCACGAGTTCAATGAGTGGACCGTGCGCGCCTTGCTTGAAGGAGACTTCGAGACCAGCTTTACCGAGGCGGACAATAGCAGCATTCTGCCCACTGACACCATGAAGAACACCGTTTATTTTGTAGCCCGCAGCTCAAAGGCCGCAACCATCGAGGAATTCGCGACCGAGCTTGGCGACTATCTTCTGGTGAACAACCCGCAGGTCAGTGGAGTCCTGGTTGAAATTGAAGAGAAGGCGTGGGAGCGCCTCGTTGTGGATGGCGTTATGGAGCCAACAACCTTCAGGCTCGGCGGCCCTGAGGTGCACACGGTGCGCGCGGTGCGCGACCAGGGACGCGAGTGGTCAATCCGATCAGGGATCGATGGCCTCACGATTCTCAAAACCGCCAAGTCGGCATTCACGGGCTACATCAAGGACAAACTGACCACCCTCAAGCCGGCAACGGATCGCATCTTCGGCACCCGCGCGACAGTGAAATGGGATTACGAATCAAGCTCGCCGCATTATGCACAAGCGCGTGTACGCATCATCGCGGCGCTGCTCAAAGAGTTCGCCGCTCATGACAGCATGAGTGTGCAGCACACGCTCTTCGATATGGGAAAAGCGGCACTGGCTGCGGCGCCGGAGATTGCGCGCATCACGCTCACCATGCCCAACCTGCACCACCTGCTGGCGGATCTGAGCCCCTTCGGGCTAGACAATCCGAACCACATCTTTGTGCCCATCGACGAACCGCACGGGTATATCGAGGCGACCATCGAGCGGTGAAATCAAAGCGATCGGCGCTGGGCCTTCGTTACGGCTGGCCTTCTAGATCCGGCTGCAACAAAATCAAGAGCACCAATCCTACAACGGCAAAATTGCGGAATGCAGCCTCCTGACCGTTCCATGTGTGCGACTGCCACATCAGGAACCACTCCGCGCCTACCGATAGAAAAGCTCCCAACCACAGCAGCGATGAAATTGTGAGCGCCATAATCGGCACGCGCTTGGCCGCATTGAATGCGCCGGCAGGCAACCGCAGCGCCCGCAGCAACCGAATCACGCCCCACCACAGCAGGATGGTTGTCGCGATCTCCCACGCGATGATGCTGAGGTAAAACGCGAGTTGCAGGCCCGGCGATGGAATTGCGCGCCAAAGGCCGTGGTTGCCGGGGAAGGTAGAGTCCATCGCGAGCACGTGGTGTACAAATTGGTAGTTCGAGTCGAAGTCGGTCAAGTTGTTGAAGACTACGAGCGAATGGAATAGGCCAATGCCCGCCAGCAGCAGGAGTTTTGCGGTGCGTGTAATCATCGTATGTTCCCGCCCGCGGCAAATGTCCCGCAGTGCGCGAGAGTTATCGATAGAGGGGCTCGAGGCATGCCCACATCCTAACTTGCCCCTTGGGTAAGAACCTAAGAAAATCTACCGCTGCGCGTGGTACATTCAAAGGCAAATGACGCAGTTTTCAACGCCCGAAGAAAAGCTGGCCGCACTTGGTTTTACCCTGCCGCATTTGCTCTCGCCCGGAGGAAATTATGTCTCCGCGAAGAAGGTCGGCGCCCTCGTCTATCTTTCCGGAGTCATCTCAACTGGCCCCGACGGCGTAATCACTGGAATGGCCGGCACCGACCGCACCATCGAAGAGGGCTACGCGGCTGCGAGATCCTGCGCGCTCACTCAGTTGGCGGTTCTCAAGCGCGAACTCGGCTCGCTTGATCGCATCGCCGAAGTGATCAGCGTCAACGGTTATGTGAATGCCGCGCCCGGCTTTGCGGATTCACCCGCAGTGATCAACGGCGCGTCAGACTTGCTGGTTGCGGTGTTTGGCGAAGCGGGACGTCATGTGCGTGCGGCCATTGGGGTGAGCGCCCTGCCGCGCCATGCGCTGGTTGAGGTGCAGATGACCGTGCGGGTGAACGAATCGTGAGCGAGCACCAACTTTCCGCCGAGCCAACTCACTCTGTCTGGGACCGGTCGCTCGCGCCGCGTTTGCGCATTGAGCCGGGCGACGAAGTACAGATTGAATGCGTAGATGCTAGCGGCGGCCAGGTGTGGCCGGGCATGACCACGGCGGAATACCTGGCCATCGACCGCACCCGCGTTCACGCGCTCACCGGGCCCATCTGGATCGAGGGAGCGGAGCCCGGCGACGTGTTAGAGATCGATGTGCTGGCCACGCGTCACGCCGGATGGGGATGGTCCAGCGTCGTTGAGGGCCTGGGTTTTCTCAAGGATCGTTTTCGCGAGCCGTACCTCTTCCACTGGACGCTGGACGGCGAGTCTTCCAGTTCGCTTGCTCCTGCGGTAGTGCCTGTGCGGCCGTTTCTGGGAGTCATGGGTGTGGCTCGCGCAGAAGATGGCAAGTTTCGCACCCGTCCACCAGGACCGTTCGGCGGCAACCTGGATGTGCGTGAACTTTGCGCCGGCTCGCGGCTCTATCTGCCGGTCTTCAATCGTGGCGCGCTCTTCAGTTGCGGCGATGGCCACGCGGCGCAAGGGGACGGCGAAGTGTGCATCAACGGCATCGAGTGCCCGCTCGACGTTACGCTCGGATTCGAACTGCACAAGCATCAACCGCTCTCGGGCCCTCTGGTTGAAGCCAGCGAAAAGGCCGCAGCCGACTCCACCGCCGACGCATGGGTGGTGGTAGAGTCGGGCACCGACCTGGCCCAGACTTCACGCGCCGCCACTGGCCGTATGGTCGATCTGCTCGTCAGCCGGTGGGGATTCACCGATGTTCATGCCTACATCCTGTGCAGCGTGGCGCTCAAGCTGCGGCTCAGCCAGGTGGTCAACGAGCCCGTCTATACGGTCAGTGCTGCGCTGAGCAAGCAGATCCTGCCCGACCGGGAGCTGTTCCCGGCGCAATGAAGATCAACGACCCTGAATCTGTTGCAGGCTTCGCTGGGTCTATTTGCGCTATGAACATGCACCTGTGACAAACAATGTGGAAATCCGGGCGGAGACGTTTGGAGCCGCCAAAGACAGGTCTAGGGACGGCTGCCGTAAGGGCTGGCGCATCGTTCAGGCGCACACCTCCCCACAGCCTTCAAATGGCCCGATTGGGCAGGCCTCCAACGGCTTCCGAACGCAAAATCTTTAGATGATCTTTATTGTAAATCGGCTATCCTAACCTAACCCTGCAGTACAGAGCGAACCAGACAACTATCAGGCACCACTCAACCAGGTTCCTACTGTTTTCTCTTTTTTGGATGAATCAGCAATTCTGCATTTTCATTCAGTTGAGCGTTTTTGATCCTTCAGAAAACCTGTGGGGAAATCCTTATCTTTCGAGGTTGGCCAGTTGAAGTTCTCTATGCGCACCTTTCCGTCTCTGTTTCCCCGGCTGCTTGTTCTCACGGCCGCTCTTGCGCTGTGTTCTTCGCCCTTGCTGGCACAGCAGACGCTTGGCGGCATCACCGGCGAGGTGACGGATTCGTCTGGCGGCGTCGTTCCGAATGCCACGGTCAATCTTGTGGCTGAGCAAACCTCGCTGACCCGGACCACGAAGACAAATGGCGAGGGAGGCTACACTTTCGTCAACCTGCCCATCGGTACTTACACGCTCACTTACACGGCGCAGGGCTTTGACGTGCAGAAGACCCAGCACATCGCCGTACAGGCTGACCGTACGGCCACGGTGAATGCTGCGCTCAAGATTGGCCAGACCACCACCACCGTTGAAGTGGAAGCCTCGCCGCTGATGAATGCAGTGGATACCACCAACGGCTACGTCCTCGATACGGCACAGATTGAAGCCGTGCCACTGGCGACCGGCAGCTTCACGGGTCTCGCCACGCAGTCCACTGGAGTCAGCGCCGAGTTCGGAAGCGGGACCGGTGCGAACTCCGGCCTTGGAAACGCGCCCATCTGGGCGAACGGCCAGCGTGACACCTCCAACAGCTTCCTGCTCAACGGCGTTGACGCCAGCAACCTCTTCAACGGAAAGAGCACCAGCCAGGTGGCCTCGGCGCGCGTCATCAACTCAACCGGTGTCCAGACCAGCCCCGGTGGCGGCGGCGGCGTCATTCCTTCCGCGGCTTCCATATATCTCTCCATAGGCAACGCCATCCCTACGCCCGCGCCTGAATCCATTTCAGAAGTTCGTGTGAACGCATCGATGTATGACGCACAGCAGGGTTCCACCTCCGGCGCGCACATCGACTTGAGCACCGCATCCGGCACCAAGGATTTCCATGGCTCTGTCTACGCTCACCGCGGCACAAATTGGATCAACGCCGCTCCGTTCTTCTTCAACCAGGATCCCGACGTTCCAGCCAACGATAAGGTCCCGGAGTTGCACCGCTACATTGCCGGGGGCACAGTAGGCGGTCCGCTAATCAAGGACAAGCTCTTTGGCTTTGCTGCCTATCAGCACCTGCACGTGTCTGACCAGGAGCTCGGCGACTCGTTCCTCGACGTTCCCGTTGGCTTGAACGACACCAATCGCACCGCCGCCGGACTCGCCGGTGTCTCCAACAACTCGTTCGGCTCCGCCTACGGCATCTACAGCGGCAATCCGGTCAGCCCGGCGAATATCGATGGGGACGCCCTGACGCTGTTCAACTCGCCCGCGCTTCCCGGCGAGCCCGGCAAATGGCTCATTCCCAATGACAGCCTCTACCCCAACCTTCCCTCCGCCGCGCATCTTGATAACGCCTTCATCCCAGGCACGGGACGGTTTACGGCGGATCTGGCCGTGGCCAACCTCGATTACATCGCCAGCAAGCAGGACACCGTCAGCCTCAAGTACTTCTATCAGCACGACCCCACGGTCTCGCCGTACTCTTACTCCAGCGTTCCCGGCTTCACCGAGCACCTCGACTCGGGCGCCCAGGTTGCTTCTCTCATCAACACCCTGGTTATCAGGTCCAACCTCAGCACCACACAGACATTGGGCATCCTGCGTGAAAAGAACTGGGCGGACAACGAGCAGCCATTCGGCCCCGGTTCCATTCCTGGCGGCACCGCCGGCACAGGGTCAATCAACGTTTTCGGATCGAGCTACTTTCCAGGCGTCTCCATTTACAACATCCTGGGCAGCAATCAGCCCGCCGGACTGTCCTCGGCGTACTTGAACCTCGGCCCCAACGCAGAAAGCCAGTCTTCCAATACCGGCGTCTTTCAGAACCGTCTCGCACCCTCCGGCAACGCAATCTGGATACTCGGTAAGCACACCCTCAGTTTCGGAGCCAGCTACACTTACACCCAGCTGAACACTATCGATAAGCGCACCGGCACCGGAACCATTGTCTCCAACGACTTCAGCCAGTTTGTCCAGGGCTATGTAACGCCCGGCGGCTCAACTTCAGGCTTCTACGTCAGCTCGTTCCTCCAGGGCAACGCGAACCGCTACTACCGCGCCAATCAGCTCGGCACTTACCTGCAGGACAAGTGGCAGATCACCCCGACCATTTCGCTGACCGCCGGCGTACGGTATGACTGGGATGCCGGCCTCACCGAAAAATACGGCCGCATCTTCAACTTCGATCCAAGCCTCTATAACTACTCCGCCGCCTCTGACATGATCATGAACACCGGGCTGATTATCGCCGGCAACAATGCCAACGGCACCAGCGGAGTGAGCCCGACCACCCTTACAGGCCGCCAGTGGGGCATCGCACCGCGCATTGGCGCCGCGTGGCAGCCCGAGATGTTCCATAGCAAGGTGGTCATCCGCACCGGCGCCGGACTCTACTACGACCGCGGCGAGCTGTTCAGCTACTTTTCGCCCGGCTACGCCATCGGCACCGTCACCGGCGGACCCTTCGGCGTCAATCAGCAGCTCCCCTTTGTCAACGTCACCACCTGCCCATCAGCAAGTTTGTACTACTACCAGGGCTTCATCCCGACCTGCGGAGGCGGTGGCGGCGCCAGCAATGAAGTTGCTTCCGAGGGCAATCTCGAAAATCCCTACGGCACCGCGGCTCTGCCGCCGCCCAGCAGCCCCAAGGCGTCTGATCTCAGCAATTACCTTCCCAACGCCTGCAGCATCGTGAACCAGGGTTACGGCGGCGTCCCAAATGTGTGCCCGACATCTGCCACCAATCCGAACGGTGAGGTCATCAACAACGGACAGCCCATCTCCCTCGGCGTCTACGACCGCGCCAACAAGTTGCCCTATACCGTCAACTATGCGCTCGACGTCCAATGGCAACCGCGCAATGACCTGGCCATCGAGCTCGGTTATGTGGGCAACCTGGGCCGCCATCAGATCATTCCCGTGCCCTTCAATCAGCCCACTCTCGCTACTCCCACCAATCCCGCACTGTCGGGCAGCCCCTACCAGCAGAACTACAGCTACGGCTACACCGTGGAGGGGGCCACGCTTGCGCCTGGGAGCGGTACAGGAACTGGTTACCTGGCAAACTATGAGGGCGGAAACGTGGATCTGCGCGTTCCCTACCTGGGCTACGCCACGGAATCCATCGACTACAAGGCCGCCGGCGTGGATGCCTACAACGCGCTGCAGGCGCACATTGAGAAGCGCATGAGCAAGGGCATCCAGGTTGGAGCCTCTTACACCTACTCGCACGCCCTCGACGAACAGAGCGGGCTTGGCCTCTTCTACAACGGCAACAATCCTCTCAACCTGCGCAGCGGCTATGGTTCTTCCGACTTCGACAGGACGCACGTGATCAGCTTCAGCTACGTCTTCCGCCTTCCCGACATGGTTAACCAGCACTCCCTCGTGGGCAAGTTTGCCGACGGATGGTCGCTGATAGGCCAAACGGTGTTGCAGAGCGGCCAGCCGTACAGCGTTATCGACTACACGGGAGCGGTGGGCGGCATCTACTATTCCACCGCCGATGGCATCAACAATCCAATCGTGCCGCTGGCTCCGGGCTGCACAGCCAAGAGCGCAAAGACAGGATCCTCCGGCGCATGGACGCCGGCTGGGTCATCCCCGGCGCTAAAGGCATCCTGCTTCGCGATCCCGCTGCTCGCGCCAGGCAGCCTTGGCGGCGCAGTGCCGGCCTCTGACAGTTTCGAAACCGGCTTCGGCGTTGGCGAGCGCAACATTTTCCGCCAGTCGTTCCAGAAACGCGCCGATGCCTCACTGGTAAAAGTGACCAAGCTCAGCGAACGGTACAGCCTCAAATACACCTTCGATGTCTACAACCTCACCAATACCACCAGCTTCGATATCCCGGGAAACGAAGTTACAGAGAACGAGAACTATAATTCCTTCCCAACCGCCGGCATGACCCCGGCTCCCACGGGTTGCGGCGCCTTTGGAACACAGACCAACACCAGCTTCTATAACTGCCCGGTCGTCGGCATCGTCACCCACACCATCGGCAGCCCGCGCCAGATTCAAATGTCCTTGCACTTCGACTTCTAATTTACTCACTCCAACCACAGCAAAAGGGCGGTTCCCGGCGGAACCGCCCTTTCTTTTCACCCCATACAATCGGTGTATGACCACTCCTCCGTGGACCATCCGTGGACTCCGCGCCGCGCTTGCAGAAGGAACAGTGCAGCCGTCTGATTTGGCTGATCAGGCTCTTGCCCGTTCTGCCCAGAACATTGGCCGCAACACGTATCTGTGGCAAGACACAGCCTGGACACGCGCCGAAGCCGATCGCGTTGCGGCCATGCCCCGCAGCGTCGGAGGCCCATTCGGCGACGGCCGCGGCCCGCTCTGGGGCCTGCCCATCTCGGTAAAGGATTGCTTTGACCTGGCTGGCGCGCCGACCAGTTGCGGCGTGCATTTCTATCGCGATCTCCACGGCAATGCCGCGCGCGATTCATGGCTCGTGGAGCGGCTCCGCGCAAACGGCGCAGTCATCACCGGCAAAACGCATCTTCATCCGCTGGCCTATGGCATCACCGGCGAGAATCCCGAATACGGCGACTGTTTGCAGCCGCGCGATGCGACGGCGCTCACCGGAGGCTCGTCATCTGGCGCAGCAGCCAGCGTGCAGGAGGGCTCCGCTGTCGCCGCCATCGGCACTGACACAGGCGGCTCCGTTCGCGCACCCGCCGCACTTTGCGGCCTCGCCGGTTATCGTGCCACTCTCGGCCGCGGCGATTGGCGCGGCGGCGCGCACCTGGCTGAGTCGTTCGATACGATGGGCTGGCTCTTCCGCGACCTCGAAGATGCGCCGCTCCTGGCCGGTCCGTTCGCGCCAGAAACAGCGCCTGCCATCTCAGATCTCAAGACCTTCGCAATCGTCGACGACAGCTTCCTGCTCGACTGCGAACCGGAGATCGTTGCCGGTCTTCGTACGACTGCCCGCGAACTCGAAGCTCTCGGCCTCCACGCTTCCACATTCACAGCAGGCTGGTGGGCTGACTCGCTTGAAATCTTCGCTCCCATCCAGGCATGGGAGGCCGCGCGTCTCCATGCCGGACACTTCGATCGCATCGAATCCTCTATTCGCGAGCGTCTTGAGTGGGGCGCGCGCATCACTGAGCAAGAAATCAAATCCCTGCGGCAGCGTCACGAAACCTTTCGCGCTCGCATGGATGAACTGCTCGACACGCATGGTCTTCTACTGATGCCCGCCATTCCAGTCGCTCGCCTCGTTGCAGGCGCTGACCACAGCAAGACGCGTGGCCGGCTGCTTCGCTACACCACGCCCTTCAGTCTTGCCGGTGTTCCCGTCGTCACGATTCCATGCACTTCCGGGGGTATGCAACTGGCCGCCGCGCGCGGCAGTGACGAGCCTCTGCTGCAACTCGCGGGCCAGCTCGGCGCACGCAGAAATGCGGCAACTCCGCAGTCGCGCCTAGCATAACTTCCGCTGAATAAAGGACTGGCTTCACTCTGGGCAACATACTCCTTGCTTCGGCAAGGAATTGCAATAGAATATGAACTCCGGCGCATGCTGGAATCTCCGCATGCGAGTGTCCTGCATGCTGAAGTTGCGAAGGCCTTTTGCGTACGGATTCCAGTCTTTATAAGGAGTTGATGGATGGAATCGGCATCTCGAGATATCGCGAAGGCGCTCGCCGAACAACTGCCTCCTCTCACTCCGAATGCTGCGGCCATTGAGGCGGATCGCTGTCTCTACTGTTACGATGCGCCCTGTACGCACGCCTGCCCCACGCACATCGATATTCCTCGATTTATCAAGAAAATCGCATCGCAAAATCTGCGCGGCTCTGCGGAGACCATCTTTGCCACCAATCTTCTGGGCGCAACCTGCGCGCGCGTCTGTCCGGTGCAGGAGCTGTGCGAGGGCGCATGCGTTCTCGGCGCCGATCACAAACCCATCGCCATTGGCCGCCTGCAGCGTTACACGATGGACTATGCCCGTGCGCATCAAAGCTATCCCACGGTAAAGGCAACGCCCACCGGACGGGCCGTCGCCGTGATTGGCGCGGGCCCCGCGGGACTATCCTGCGCAGGCCAGTTGGCGCTGATGGGCCACGCTGTCACTGTGTTCGAAAAGCGCGATCAGCCCGGCGGCCTCTCCACCTACGGCATCATCGCCCTGCGCGAGCCCGCTGAAATCGCACTCGAAGAAGCGCGCATGATTGAAGGCCTGGGCGTTCAGATCAAGACCGGTGTTGAATTCGGCAAGGACGTGTCGCTCGCCACTCTGCAACGGGACTTTGACGCAGTTGTGCTCAGTGTGGGTCTGGGCCGCACACCGGTCCTTGGCATCGAAGGTGAAGACGCAATCCTCGATGGTCTTGAATTCATTGAAGCGAGTAAGACCGGCACAGCGCCTTTGCACATCGGCCGCAACGTGATCGTCATCGGGGCAGGCAATACCGCGGTCGATTGCGCCACCATCGCCAGACGTCTCAGCGGCGAGCGCGTAACGATGGCCTATCGGCGCACGGATCGCGAGATGAGTTGCTACGAGCATGAGTACGACTTTGCGCGCAAGGAGGGCATCGAGTTCCGCTTTCTGACGCAGCCCGCCCGCGTTGTTCTCGATGGCGAATTACCCGTAGCCCTCGAATGTCTACGCGTCGAGTTGGGCGCACCTGATGCCTCCGGCCGTCCCACGCCGGTGCCCGTCCCAGGCTCTGAGTTCGTGTTGGCCGCAGATCAAATCGTCAAAGCCATCGGCCAGCAAAAGCCCACAACTGCCGCATTGCTCGGTCTCGAAACAGCGAATGGATTCATCACGGTCGATCGGAACTTCCACACCAGCATCGCTGGCGTCTACGCCATTGGCGATTGCATTCGTTCGAGCGGTGCAGCTTCCACCGTCATGGCTGTTGAAGATGGAAAACTCGCAGCCGCAGCCATCCATCAACAGCTTGTGCAGCAATCCGCGCCCGTCCAGGTGAGTTAGCCATGGCAGACCTTCGCATCAACTTCGCAGGCATCCAGTCGCCCAATCCCTTCTGGCTCGCATCGGCACCGCCAACCAACTCCGGCGCGCAGATTCACCGCGCCTTTGAAGCGGGCTGGGGCGGAGCCGTGTGGAAGACCATCGGCGCTCCCGTGCTCAATGTCAGCAATCGCTACGGCGCGTGGCACTATGGCCGCCAGCGCATGTTGGCGATCAACAACGTCGAGCTCATCTCCGATCGTCCTCTCGAAATCAACCTGCGTGAAATCGCCGAAGTGAAACGCACCTGGCCCGATCGCGCAGTCATCGTCTCTGCCATGGTTGAAGCCAAACCTGAAGCATGGCGCGAAATCATTGAGCAAATTGAAGACACAGGTGCAGATGGCATTGAGTTGAATTACGGCTGTCCACACGGCATGAGCGAGCGCGGAATGGGCTCTGCCATTGGCCAGGTACCGGAGTATTGCGAGCGCATCACACGCTGGGTGATGGAAGCCGCGACCATCCCAGTCATCATGAAGCTCACGCCCAACATCACCAACATCGTGCTTCCCGCACGCGCAGGCGTAGCCGCAGGGGCCAATGCTCTTTCGCTGATCAACACCATCAACTCCATCATCGGTGTTGATCTCGACACGCTTGAACTTACCCCCAGCATCGGCGGCAAAGGCGGCCACGGCGGGTATGCGGGCCCAGCCGTAAAACCCATCGCGCTCAACATGCTCGCCGCCCTCGGTACTGACGAGGTCGTTTCGAAGTCGGGCATTCCCATCTCCGGCATGGGCGGCATCGCTACCTGGCAGGACGCTGCGCAATTCCTGCTCCTCGGCGCATCCAGCCTGCAGATCTGCACCGCGGTCATGCATTACGGTTTCCGCATTATTGAAGATCTGTGCGACGGCCTCTCCAATTGGATGGACGAGAAAGGCTTCAAGACCATCGCCGATGTCTCCGGCCACAGTCTGCATCGCGTCTCGGAGTTTAAGGATCTCGATCTTTCCTATCGCGCAGTCGCTCGCATTGATACGGAGAAATGCATCAAGTGCAATCTCTGCTACGTGGCCTGCAACGATACCGCACACCAATGCATCGACCTCGTCTCCCCACAAGGCACACTCGTTCAACCACACGCGTACGATGTACGCTCAAACGGCAAGCAGGAGGCTGTTGAAACACGACCCCAGCCTACGGTTCGCGAAGAAGATTGCGTGGGATGCCGTCTTTGCTATAACGTGTGCCCGGTGGACGATTGCATCGAAATGGTGGAGCTTCCCTCCGGTCGCAGTGAAGTTACATGGAGTGAGCTTTCACAAAATCAGGCCGATGTCACCGAAGACTGGGAGACGATGAAGGCCTACCGCGAAAAAGTCGGTATTCACATTCATTGACGACCTGTTTCGAATTACTGCATCCTTGAATCCGCGGAGAAAAGTTTCTATGGGACTGTTGATTAAAGGCGGAGAAATCATTACCACGGATTCTCGTTCGCACGTCGACATCTTGATCGAGAGCGAAACCGTCAGCCGCATCGGTCTCAATCTCGACGTTCCTCCGGATACGGAAATCATCGATGCGACAGGCAAGCTCGTCTTTCCCGGCTTCATCGATCCCCACGTCCACATTCATCTGCCCTTCATGGCCACGTTTGCGAAAGACACCCACGCCACGGCCAGCAAGGCCGCGCTCGTCGGCGGCACAACGACATATATTGAGATGTGCTGCCCCTCCCGCAACGAAGACGCCCTCGAAGGCTACAACACCTGGAAGCAAAAGGCAGAAGGCAACAGCGCCTGCGATTACGCATTTCACATGGCCGTCACGCGCTGGGACGAAAAGACCGATGCGCAGCTTCGCGAAATCGTCCGCGACGGAACCGCATCCTTCAAGATCTTTCTTGCCTACAAGAATTTCTTCGGCGTGAATGATGAGGAAATGTTTCACACCCTCAAGCTCGCGGCGGAGCTGGGCGTCATCACCACCGCGCATTGTGAGAATGCAGAGCTAGTCGGCCAGTTGCAGCAGCTTCTTCTCGCAGAAGGCAAGACCGGTCCCGAGTGGCATGAGCCAAGCCGTCCTGAAGCCGTTGAAGCGGAAGGCACCGGCCGCTTTGCAACCTTCCTTGAGCAAACCGGCGCCACCGGCTACGTCGTCCATCTCTCCTGCGCCCCTGCATTGCGCGCGGCCGTTGATGCGAAGCTGCGCGGCGTCAAGCTCTACGTCGAATCGGTGCTTCCGCACTTTCTGCTCGACAAAACCTACGCCGAGCGCCCCGGCGTTGAAGGCATGAAGCATGTCATGTCGCCACCCCTTCGCGACAAGCGCAATCTGCCCGTTCTTTGGAACGCGCTCCAGGCTGGATTGATTGATACGGTCGGCACTGACCATTGCCCCTTTGATAAGGAGCAAAAGCTTCTCGGCGCAACCTCTTTCACGCAAATTCCCAATGGAATCGCTGGTATTGAGGACCGCGTCAATCTCATGTATACCTACGGTGTCAAGCGCGGCGGCCTCAACCTCCATCGCTTTGTCGATGCGCTCAGCACGCGCCCCGCGCAACTCTTCGGGCTCTTCCCCCGCAAGGGAACCATCGCCGTTGGATCGGACGCAGACCTGGTTATCTACGACACCAACTTTCGCGGCACTGTCTCCGCCGCCACGCAGCATACCAACAACGACTACAACGGATTTGAAGGCATCGCGATAGAAGGCCGTCCATCCGTGGTCACGGTGCGCGGCAAGGTGCAGGTGCGCGACGGAGTCTTCGTCGGCGAGCCGGGCCGTGGACGCATGATTCGCCGCAAGCCTCAATATGGCGCGCAAGGTGCATCGCATGCCGATTGATCCACAAGCCGCAATCGATCTCCTCAAAGAGCTGCGCACACTCACTGCGGATGAGAACGGTGCGCAGCGCCTCGCATGGTCTCCTACATGGCTCAAGGCTCGCGATTGGTTCGAAGGCAAGCTGCGCGAATTGCCCATCGAGCATCACCTTGACGCCGCCGGCAACAGTTGGACTACACTTGCAGGAACCTCAGAAAAAACTCTGATTCTCGGCAGTCATCTCGACTCCGTTCCCAATGGCGGATGGCTCGACGGCTCTCTCGGCGTCATCGGCGCCTACGCCGTCTTGCGCCGCATTGCGGAGCAGTACAACGGCAAACCGCCCATCACCATTCGCCTCGTCGATTGGGCCGATGAAGAAGGCGCCCGCTTCGGTCGCAGTCTCTTTGGATCATCCGCCTTCGCCGGGACGCACTCGATTGCTCAGGACCGCGGCCGCACTGATGCCGCTGGGATTCGCCTTGAGGAAGCTCTTGCCACATGCGGCGTTTCCATTGATTCCATCGGTGACGCGCAGCGCGAACGCGCCAACGCCGCCGCCTATCTTGAGTTGCACATCGAGCAGGGCCCGGTGCTGGAGTCGATGGGCCTGCCGCTAGCCGCAGTGCTCGGCACAAAAGGCGTCGAACGTCACGCCATCACCTTTCACGGCCAGGAAGCACACTCAGGCTCCACGCCGATGCGGTCGCGCCGCGATGCACTCGCGGCAGCGGCCAAGCTGGCCCTTGAAATTCGCACCATCGCAATGAGGCACCCAGACGCAGTGTGCACCATCGGAAGCGTCAAAACCTTCCCTGGCATCGTGACCGCCGTCGTCGGCCGTTGTGAGACAACGCTCGATCAGCGCGACCTTGATGCCCAGGTGCTCGCCACCATGTACCGCGAAGCCCAGGAGAAAAGCGCTCAGTTCGCCGCGGAGGAAGGTTGCACGGTGGAGTGGTCGCGCATCTGGAACATTGCGCCGGAGCCGTTTCATCTCGAACTCATTGAACTATGTGAAGAGGCTATCCGCGACACTGCAGGCCAATCGCATCGCATGCCCAGCGGCCCGTTGCATGACGCGGCGGAGGTCTCCCGCTCCGGCATTCCCACTGTCATGCTTTTCGTTCAATCGCTGAAAGGAATCAGCCACAATAGGATTGAGGACACGCGCGAAGACCACCTTCATCTCGCCGTTACCGCCTTTGACACGCTCGCATCGAAGACTATCGATTGGATTCAAGCCTCATGAGGAGTGAAGCAGAATGAGTGCTACTGAAACATTGACCCCCACCACGGTCTCTCACTGGATCAACGGCAATCCGGTCGCGGCTACCTCTGGACGCAGCGGCATTGTCAGCAATCCCGCAACTGGCGACGTCATCGCTGAGGTGGGCTTTGCTGCCGCTGACGACGTGAACGCGGCGGTTGCCGCAGCGACGGCTGCATCCATCGAGTGGCGCTCCACGCCTCTTTCGCGCCGCGCTGAAGTCATGTTCAACCTGCGCGACCTGATCGTGAAGAATCGCGCTCGTCTCGCTGAGATCATCAGCCGTGAGAATGGTAAGACCATTGCCGACGCACTCGGAGAAGTTGCGCGCGGCCTGGAAAATGTTGAGTTCGCGTGCGGCATTCCCAATCTGCTGAAGGGCGGCTACACCGAGCAAGCCAGCCGCGGCGTCGATGTCTATCAAATTCGCCAACCGCTCGGTGTCGTTGCCGGCATCACGCCATTCAACTTTCCCGCGATGGTTCCCTTGTGGATGCTATCGACCGCCATCGCCTGCGGCAATGCGTTCATCCTCAAGCCATCGGAAAAGGTTCCCTCTGCTGCCGTTTTCCTCGCGGAAATGGCCAAGGAAGCTGGTGTTCCAGATGGCGTGCTGAACCTCATTCATGGCGACAAAGTTGCCGTGGATCTTCTTCTCACCCATCCAGGCATCAAGGCCATCAGCTTTGTCGGCTCTACCCCTGTTGCCCGGTACATCTATGAAACAGCGACGCGCAGCGGCAAGCGAGTGCAGGCGCTCGGCGGCGCGAAAAACCACATGCTTGTCCTGCCTGACGCCGACATCGCGATGGCTGCTGATGCCGCGGTCTCCGCGGGTTATGGCGCGGCCGGCGAGCGCTGCATGGCTATCTCCGTTGTGCTCGCTGTAGGCAATGTTGCAGATCCGCTGATCGCCGCGATCCGTGAACGCGTGGCGCGTATCAAGGTCGGACCCGGCTCAGAACCGGCCAGTGAAATGGGCCCGCTCATCACGCGCGAGCATCGCGATCGAGTCGCCGCACATCTCAACTACGCAATCTCTGAAGGCGCGACGCTCTCCATTGATGGCCGACTTGACCCAGCCACGCAGACTGCCGGATTCTTTCTTGGTCCTTCGCTCATCGACAACGCCAAGCCCGGCATGCGTTGCTACGACACTGAGATCTTTGGTCCCGTGCTCAGCGTCGTGCGCGTAGATACCTATGCCGAGGCACTTCGCCTCATCAATGAGAACGCCTACGGCAACGGCACAGCGATCTTCACGCAGAACGGCGGCGCCGCGCGCCAGTTTCAATTTGATGTCGAAGTAGGCATGGTCGGCATCAACGTTCCAATTCCCGTGCCCGTTTCGTACTACAGCTTCGGCGGATGGAAGTCCTCGCTCTTTGGCGATCTGCACATGTACGGACCCGAAGGCGTTCAGTTCTACACGCGCTCCAAAGTCGTCACCAGCCGCTGGCCCGACCCTGCATCCAGCAAGGTCGATCTCGGCTTCCCGCAGGTTCGCTGAGTCGACGGTTGCTGTCAGTCCGCGAACGCGACCGCAGCTTGCGGGGAAGGCGGAGCGAACTTCATAAGGATTCCGTAGATGCCACCTGCTGTAAAGAATCCAACGAACCACGCGTAGTCGTAAAGAAAGTGCAGCGACGCCACACCGAGTCCGATCAGCGCAATCCCCACACCAAGAACGAGCGCAACCACTGCGCGCGGATTGATTCCCTTTGTGTAGTGATACGCTCCCTCGCGATGATAGAGCGAGTTCACATCCAGCTCAGTCTTGCGAATGAAGAAGTAGTCGCAGATCATGATGCCGGCCACGGGACCGAGCAGGCCCGAGTAGCCAACCAGCCAGCCGAAGATGTACGCATCGGGCGTGGCCAGCAACTTCCATGGACACATTGCCAGGCCGAGGAATCCAGTGATGAGCCCGCCGGTCCTGAAGCTGATGAGCCGTGGATAGAGGTTTGAAAAATCGTTCGACGGCGAAACCACATTGGCCCCGATGTTCACATTGAGCGTCGCAATCAGGATCGCGACCAGCGCCAGAAACGCGACTACAGGCTGATGAAACGCGCCGATCAGCAAGATCGGATTCCAGATGGGATGACCGAAGAGCACTGCGGAGGCGGACGTAACGGAGATGCCGACAAATGTGTAGAGGGTCATCGCGACTGGCAGCCCGAAAGCCTGTCCCCATGCCTGCGATGTCTGCGATTTGGAGTAGCGCGTGAAGTCCGGAATATTCAACGCCAGTGTGGCCCAATAGCCGACCATGGCGGTCAGTGAAGGAAAGAAGACGGCAAGAAACTCTCCTGTGGAATGGAATTGGCTCGGGGTCGATAGCATCGAGCCGAAGCTGCCTGCCTTGATGCGCACCCATATCAACAATGCGGCCGCCATGACAAACATGAATGGCGCGCCAAAGGCCTGCAGGTGACGAATCGATTCAACGCCCCGCCATACTACGACCATGTTCAGCAGCCAGAAGCCGAGGAAGCAGGCCCACAATACGCCGTCGGCGGAGGCGACAGACGGCCAGATGACCGCCAGCATGGAGTGAATCGCGGTTCCGCCGATCCACGCCTGAATGCCGAACCAGCCGCACGCGACAACTGCTCGAAGAATCGCAGGTAGGTTGGCTCCGCGCACGCCAAACGGTGCGCGAATGAACACCGGGAAGGGAATTCCGTATTTTGCGCCTGCATGCGCGTTCAGGAGCATCGGCACAAGCACAATCAGATTCCCCAAAAGCACGGTGCCAAGCGCCTGTTTCCAATCCATGCCCTTGGCGATGAGCGATGAAGCAAGTTGATAAGTCGTCACCTCCATCGACATGGAGAACCACAAAGCGATGTAGTTATACGTGCCCCAGGTGCGCTGCGCCGGCGTTGTCGGAGCCAGGTCAAGGTTCGAAAGGGATGGGTCGTTCGTAGTCACGAATGCTCCTTCGCAATCAACGAAGATAGTGCCCCGATGCTATGTGACTGTTCAACGAATCCTCAGAACAGGCAAGAGGCTTTAGAGTTACGAGACGAAAAGAGAATCAATAAAGGACGGTCAGAACTGAGTTTGTTCACAACCCGTGGCGCGAAATGCAGAGGCAAGAGAGCGATTCAAAATCAGCAAGGAAACTCAGGATGTTTCCAATCTATCATTTCAAATGTACGAAGATCTAAACCAAATAGCCTGCATTGAACGGACATTACATTATTTCGGCAGCAGCCTTGTCTGTCTCTACCTCGCGCACCGAAAGGTGGTCGTACCATGTGAATTTCAAGATCGCTGACGTGCCAAGAATCACCACTGCTGTGAAAGCAGCGCGCGCGAATTCCTGTATCACGATGTAGAGCGGCAACGCCACAAGTGCAATCTGCCATACGATCCCGACCGCGATATTGAACATGTCGCGCGAGAAGTCGTTGTTGCGCTTGAATCCGGGATCTTCTGCAAGCACCATCTCGAGCACCGGGCCCCAGAACCCCCACGGCCGCACCCGCCGGTAGAAATCCTTGAGCACGGCTTCGTCTTCCGGCTTGGTCAGCAGCGTGCCCAACAGGCACCCGGCGAGCGAGATACCCAGCACCAGCGGGAAAATGATCACCACTTCCATGTTGATGGAGTAGGTCGCCAGCAGATGCTGTGCGAAGGGCACGAATGGAACGATTTTCGGCATCACCACCGCAGAGGCGATGCCCGTGACCATACCCCAGAAGTATCCGTATCCATTGAATCGCCACCAGTACCACTTCAGGACGTTAGAGGCCGTATACCCACCCCACAGCCCGGAAACAATCCACACCACAACCGAGTTGACCGAGTCAACGTTCCAGCCGATCAGCACGCCGATCACCACCACTGCGAACGAAGCCAGATAACTCAGACGGACATAAGTCTTCTGCGGCGCGTTTGGATTGATAAATCGCTTGTAGATGTCATTGACGAAATAAGGCGGCGCCGCATTCACAGTGGCCGCAAAGTTCGACATGAAAGCCGCCAGCAAGCCGGCGATGAGAAAGCCCAGCAGCCCGACCGGCACAAACCGCCCCAACGCGTAAGGCAGCACCAATTCAAAGTCCATGTGGGTGCCCATCGTGCGCAGGTTCGGGCCGTAGAAGGCCGCAGCCAGCACGGTCAGTCCGATGACCAGAAAATAGCGCGGAGGAGTCAGCACGATGTTTACCCAGGCAGACATCATCGATGCCTCGCGTGGATTTTTGGCGGAGAGAATCCGCTGCATGTCGTAGTTGGGCGCCGGTCCGGCTGCTGAAATTGGAATGCCTTTGAAAAGCAGCATGATCACGAAGAAGCCGAACAGGCCGTAGCCGTCCTGCGACACTTTTTCAGTCGCAGCCGGCAGTAGCGTAGACCAATCCAGATTCAAATGCCAGCCGAAAAAGATGTTGTCCCAGCCCGCCGGCACCACCCGGTGCAGCATCTCCGGCGCAACCTTGCGCATTGCAATAATTCCCACGGCAAACGAGGCAATCGACAGAATGAAGAACTGGACAACCTCCGTGATTACCACGCTGATCATGCCGCCTTTGATGACATAAATGGCCGTGATGCCGATCAAAATCAACGCATATTCATTGGCTGACAGATTCCACGGCAGGAACGTTTGCGCAAACTTGCCGATGCCCTTGAAAGCATAAGTGAAGAATCCAATGATGCTCAGGAATGCGTAAATGACCACAATCAGGTGCGACAGTTGCGCGCCGCGCCCGGTGCCGAAACGTGTCTTGATCCACTCCGCGCCGGTCATTACTTTGGAGCGCCGCAGCCAAGCAGAAAGGTACACCATCAGGAAGATCTGGTTGAACGTCGGCCAGAGCCAGGGAATCCACACGCTCTTCAGCCCGTACACAAACATCCAGGAAACCAGCAGCATGGTCCCGCTGATATCGAACATCCCCGATGCATTCGAGATGCCCAGCATGTACCAGGGCATGGTGTTGCCGCCGAGAAAGTAGTTCTGCATGCTCTGCGAAGCGCGGTGCGAGACCCAGTAGCCGATCAACACCGTGCTCAGCAGGTAGGCCACGATGATGGCGATGTCAATCGCGTGAAGATGCATGGGGGTTCCTCGACTCGGCGGAGCTGGCTGACGTGGAACTGACAGCGCAGCAATTCCACAGAGAGCGCCAGATTATCTCGTTTTGCTCGCGCAGATACTTTGTCACACCGACGGCACATCGCGCAAATGTAATCGATTCTCGCCGGACTTCGTCAAATGGTTCTAGAAAAACGTTTGATTAACATTCCAACAGCGCACTATACTGGCGGCGACACTGTTTCAAGGAAAGACTCATCATGAAGTTCGGCTATTTCGATGACCGCAATCGTGAATACGTGATAACCGAGCCGGAAACTCCGTTGCCTTGGATTAATTACCTGGGTTGCCAGGCATATTTTGGCATCATTTCCAATACGGCTGGCGGGTACTCGTTCTATCGCGACGCGCGGCTTCGGCGGCTCACCCGCTACAGGTACAACAATGTTCCGCCCGATCTTGGCGGACGCTACATCTACCTGCGCGACGACGAATCGAAGGAGTTCTGGTCACCCTCCTGGCTCCCAACCCGTCACAAACTCAAGGACTACTCCTGCCGCCACGGCATGGGCTACACCGTTATCGGATCGACTTACAGCGGAATTGAAGCGCACACCCGCTACTTTGTGCCGCTTGATGAGAATCTCGAAATCTGGCAACTCACGGTCACCAACCACCGGACCACCAGAGCCAGCCTCTCCGGATTCGCCAGCATTGAATTTTGCCTGTGGGACGCGCAGGATGACGCTACAAACTTCCAGCGAAACCTCAATATCGGCCAGGTCGAAGTGGACGATGGCGTCATCTACCACAAGACCGAGTACCGCGAGCGCCGCAATCACTTTGCCTGGTTTGCCTCTTCCCAGCCTGGCGCAGGATTCGAAACCCAGCGCGAGGTATTTCTCGGGCGCAATCGCGGGTGGGACAAGCCGGCCGCCGTCGAAGCCGGCCAGCTTACCAACTCCATCGCTCACGGCTGGTCGCCCGTCGGCGTACACCAGGTCAAGCTCGAACTGGAACCGGGCGAGACCCGCCAGATCGTCTTCGCGCTTGGCTACCATGAGAACCCGGTCGACCAGAAGTTCGATCCGGCCGGCTCGCAGATCATCAACAAGCGGACCGTCAAGCCGGTTATCGCAAAGTATCTCGACCCGGTGCAAGCAGACGCCGCCTTTGAACGCCTGCGCCTTTATTGGGACGGCCTTCTGAGCGTCTTTCAGGTGAATACCCCTGACATCCACACCAATCGGATGGTCAATATCTGGAACGCGTACCAGTGCATGGCCACGTTCAACATGTCGCGCTCGGCGTCATCCTTTGAGTCCGGCATTGGCCGCGGCCTCGGCTTTCGCGATTCCAACCAGGACCTGCTCGGCTTTGTGCACATGGCCCCGGCGCGGGCGCGCGAACGCATCCTCGACCTGGCCGCGACGCAACTGGCCACCGGTGGCGCCTACCACCAGTACCAGCCGCTGACCAAGCGCGGCAATAATGACATCGGCAGCGGATTCAACGACGATCCTCACTGGCTCATCGTCGGCGTCTCGGCCTATCTCAAAGAGACCGGCGACTGGAGCATCCTCGACGAGCCCGTGCCCTACGACAACGAGCCAGGTTCGGAGCAGCCTCTCTATCAGCACCTGCGGCGCAGTTTCAATTACACCCTTGCCCGCCTCGGCCCGCACGGCTTGCCGCTGATCGGCCGCGCCGATTGGAACGACTGTCTCAATCTCAACTGCTTCTCCGATACGCCCGGCCAGTCCTTCCAAACCACCACCAACAAGGACGGCAAAGTGGCCGAGTCGGTCTTTATCGCCGGCCTCTTTGTTTACGCCGGACGCGAACTGGCCGCGATCGCAAAGCACCGCGGACTCACCGAAGAAGCTCAGGTATATCTCGACGAAATCGCAAGGATGGAAGCGGTCATCCATGAGCACGGATGGGACGGCGAATGGTTTCTGCGCGCCTATGACGACTTCGGCAACAAGATCGGCTCAAAGGATTGCGAAGAAGGCAAAATCTTCATCGAGTCCAATGGCTTCTGCGCTCTTGCAGGCATTGGCCTGGAAGACGGAAGAGCTGAGAGCGCATTGAACTCGGTCGGCGAGCACCTGGCGACCGAGAACGGCATCGTCCTGCAGCAGCCTGCGTACTCGCGCTACTACCTTAATCTTGGAGAAATCTCCTCCTACCCCCCTGGATACAAGGAAAATGCGGGCATCTTCTGCCATGTCAATCCCTGGGTCATGATTGGTGAAACCCGCCTGGGCCGCGGTGACCGGGCTCACGACTACTACAGCCGCATCAATCCCTCGGCCCGCGAAAACATCAGTGATCTGCACCGCTGCGAACCGTATGTCTACTCGCAGATGATTGCCGGAAAGGATGCGCCCACCTTCGGCGAGGCAAAAAACTCCTGGCTCACCGGCACAGCGGCGTGGAATTACTACGCAATTGCGCAATGGATCCTTGGAGTGCGGACTTCGATCGACGGCCTGCGCATCGCCCCAGTCATTCCAAAAAGCTGGCCGGGATTCACGGCAATGCGTACCTTTCGCGGAGCGGTCTACAGAATCGTCATTGAGCGCAAGGGCGAGGGCAATCAGATCGCGCTCACCGTCGACGGCACACCGATCGAAGGCAATGTGGTGCCCGCGCCAACTGATGGGCGAAAGGAAATTTCGGTTCACGGAGTCCTGAGCTAGTGTGAACAGACCCCAGAGCGAGAATCATGTACATCGCAAATGAACAGCGCTACGACACCATGCAATACCGCCGCTGCGGCCGCAGCGGTGTGCTGTTGCCCGCGATCTCTCTCGGCCTGTGGCACAACTTCGGCGGCGTCGACGTCTTTGAGAACAGCCGCGCCATGGTCCGCCGAGCGTTCGATCTGGGCATCACCCACTTCGACCTGGCCAACAACTACGGCCCTCCGCCAGGAAGCGCGGAGTCCAACTTCGGCGAAATCCTGCGCCTCGATCTGGCTCCCCATCGCGACGAGCTGATCATCAGCAGCAAGGCCGGCTGGGAGATGTGGCCCGGCCCCTATGGCAACTGGGGGTCGCGCAAATACCTGCTTGCCAGCCTTGACCAGAGCCTGCGCCGCATGGGCCTGGAATACGTTGACATCTTCTACTCGCACCGTCCCGATCCGGAGACGCCGCTAGAAGAAACCATGGGAGCGCTCGATCATGCCGTGCGCTCCGGCAAGGCGCTCTACGCCGGCATCTCCAGCTACAACGCTGAGGAAACAACCGCAGCAGCCAGGATCCTGCGCTCACTCGGAACCCCCTGCCTGATTCATCAGCCCAAGTACTCCATGTTTGATCGCTGGATTGAGCCAGGCCTTCTCGATGTTCTGGGCGCGGAAGGCATCGGCGGCATCGCTTTCTGTCCGCTGTCGCAGGGGCTGCTCACCGACCGCTATTTGCACGGGATTCCGAGCGGTTCGCGGGCGTCGAAGCCAAATACCTTCCTTAAGAAGCAGGACGTCGACGAACACCACCTGGCCGAAGCGCGGGCGTTGAGCGACATTGCGGCAGAGCGCGGCCAGTCGCTGGCGCAGATGGCGCTGGCCTGGGTGCTGCGCGATGGCCGCATGACCTCGGCTCTCATTGGCGCCAGCCGCGTGGAGCAGATCGAGCAGAACGTCGCCGCGCTCTCCAACCTCGCGTTCTCCGCCGCAGAACTGGCGAAGATCGACGCGATACTGAGTCCGCCTGCCTGACCGCAATCGGGCTGAACGAGCATCGCGCAGCCAACGGCTCGCGAGGAGGAACCTCGAGTGCAAGATCTCCGGCAAGGCGTGGAAGCAGAGTTAACATCCAGCATTCTTCCGTTTTGGCTCGAGTACACCGTTGACGACGAATTCGGCGGCTTTCGCGGCCACATCGCCAACGATCTCACCATTGATCCCCGCGCGGCCAAAGGCCTCATCCTCAACGCGCGCATCCTTTGGACATTCTCCAAGGCCTTCAGCGTTTATGGCGATCCCGCCTATCTCGAAACAGCACGCCGCGCCTATGAGTACCTCGTCCGCTTCTTCTGGGACAACGAGTTTGGCGGCGTCTACTGGCTTGTCGACCACTTGGGCCACCCCATCGATACAAAAAAGCGTGTCTATGCGCAAGCCTTCACCATCTACGCGCTGGCTGAGTATTACCACGCGGTGGGCGATGCGCAGATCCTTGCCAGGGCTCTCGATGTCATGGAAGTGATGGAATCCTCAGCCCACGACGCGGAGCACGGCGGCTACTTCGAGACTTACGAACGCAACTGGACGCTGGCCGAAGATCAACGCCTGAGCGATGTGGATCAGGACGAAAAGAAGTCGCTGAACACGAACCTCCACGTGCTTGAGGCCTATACAACACTGCTTCGCAATCACGAGCACCCCGTGGCGCGCGTTCGCCTGCGCGAGCTGCTTATGGTCTTTCTCGATCACATCATCAACCCGAAAACGCATCACTTCCATCTCTTCTTCGATGAGCAATGGCATCCGCAGTCGGACAAGATCTCGTTCGGACACGACATTGAGGGAAGCTGGCTGCTCTGCGAGGCGGCCGATGTTTTAGGCGACGAGGCGTTGACTGACCGCGTGCATTCCGCCGCACTGGCCATGGCGCAGACTGTCCACGACGAAGGGCTCGACGCTGACGGCGGCCTTTTTTACGAGGCGGCCCCGACAGGGATTATCGATTCTGACAAGCATTGGTGGCCGCAGGCCGAAGCTGTCGTGGGCTTTCTGAACGGATACCAGCTCTCCGGCAAGCAGCATTTCCTTTGCGCCGCTGAACGGAGCTGGGCCTTCATTCAAAGCCACATCGTCGACCATGAATTCGGTGAGTGGTTCTGGCTGGTCTCCAAGGACGGTGTCCCCGACCCGCAGCGCGATAAAGTGGGCCCGTGGAAATGTCCTTATCACAACAGCCGCACATGCTTTGAAGTCATGGAACGGCTCGATCGGCTCGCTGCCCAAAAGGAATCAACAGGCTATTTCATCAACGGGGCGCGCCATGAGTCAGGGGGGAGTCAAGAAGCCAATTCAGGCATGATTCAAAAGCCATGAAAGGCTGCCCGTGCGGCGCAATCGCAGGCTTCCCGGCGACAACGGGATATTTGAGCGCTTCGCGTTTCCCCTTGCCGGCCTCTGGACATCCCCCGGACCCGCTCCACTTCGCAGCCGCACTTGCGTGGAGCAGCGCTACAAACTCATCGAGAAAAACCTCGCCGTGCGACACCTGTTGAAGCAGCCCGGCTGCAAATACTCCGGGATAACGGGTCCCGGACACACGAAACTTGTGAATCGCCTCAGTTAAGCGGCAGGCGCCAGATTCTACTTCACCCGATCACTTAAGCCCTGTGATGGTGGTGGTGATGATGGTGGTGGTGATGGTATGCAGCTGCCGTCACCTGCGCCTGCGTCACGACAGGAGCCGCGAGGCAGAGGACGAAGAGGAGTCCGACCAGAAACCTTTTCATGCCTGTATGGACGTAATCCCGCCCGAACTGGATTACGCGACCGTTTCCGTCATGATTTTCTTTCAGGAAATTCACTTCCTGGGCGGAGGCCTGCGCAGCCTTCAGTTCTGATCCGGATTCTTCTGGTTCTGGTTTTTCGGATCCTGACTTGTCTGATCCTGACTTGTCTGGTGCTGGCTTTTCTTGTCTTTTCCTCTGGCGTCTTTCGCGGCTTGCTTCTCCTGTGCGTCCAAGGCACGCGCCTGGGCGTCCAGGCCATGCGTCGGGTCCCGATGCAGGAACTTCCGTGAGATATCCGGCCAGAACTCCTGGAATACCGAACCTATACCTCCCTCGGCTGTCACGATCATGCCGTTGCTGAAGGTCTGTCCAACCCCGGAGTTTTGTGCAGGATAGTAAAGGTTGGAAATGGCGCCGGCAATAATGTTGCCGCCAACGTTCGAGTAGTTGGGCTCCCACTTGCCTGCGTTGTCGTGCTTGCAAATCACGTTGCTGGCCAGCGCATACAGCAGCCGGTGTGTAGGTGAGCCGTGGCCGAGCCGGAAGTAGCGGGGGTCCTGACGAAGAATGGATGGCAAGATGCCGTTGCCGATCATGGTGCCGTTAAAAGCGTCGAGATATGCCGCGCCGGCCCTTTTCCCATAGCCTTCAGCTCCCCATCCGAAGCCGGTGTCGTCGTCCAGCGCCTCGTGATAGCCGGCCACAAGGGCTGCGCCGGCAAAGGTGACCGGATCGATCGAGGAGCGGAAGGCCAATTTCATCTTCTGGCCCGCGGTCAAAGAAACAGCATCCTGCCGATAGGAGACGTTGAACGCCGGCACAATCCCCAGCGTGCGCTGCCTCTCCTGCTCTTTCAACTGTTCATCTGCTTTTTCGCGCTGGCTCTTCTCAGCATCGGATTGCTGGGCGGCCTGCGAACTGGAACTGGCCGCCGCTGGAGGAGCCTGCGCAGGAGTCGTCTGTGCTGGGGCGGTCTGCGCCGGCGTGGTGGCCGGAGCCGGCTGCTGTGTGCTCTGATTCTGGGCAGGGGATTGATTCACCGCCAGCACCACCTCCGGCTGCGGCGCATCCGGAAGCTGCTGAAGTTGAGCGGACTTAAGAGCGGAACCCACATCCTGGCCGCACGTCGGGATGGGCTTCGCTATCGCGGTTATTCCAACCGCAAAGAAAACATAACTTAAGCACAGACTGCAACGCATCGATTCAGCAATTCCTCACGTACCCTAGATGCTGATTAGACGATTGCCGAAACCAACCGGCCTAATTCTGTGGCTTGTCGGGCTGAGTGGACGGGGCAGGCTTGGATGCGGGTTGCGTCGCGTCCTGAGCATCCTTCTGCGCTTGCTGCCGGGCCAGCTTCTCAGCCTGCTTCTTCTTGTGGTGACGCACCAGATCTGGCCAGAACTCGATTACTTCGGCGCCCACAATTCCTTCAGCAGACACCGTCAGTCCATCTGTGATCGTATCGCTCACTGTTCGCTCTGAAGCAGGGTAATATGAGCGGGAGATGGCCGACCCAATCAGGTTGCCGACGACGTTGGAGTAATTGGGGCCCCATTTCCCGTTATCGCGCCGGCACCAAACAGTGCTCGCTGCCGCCCACAGAAACCGCTTCTTGGCACTCCCCGTGCCTTTCTGGAAGTAACGCGGATCTTCATGCCAGAGGCTGGGCAGCACAGCATTGCCGAAAAAGTTGCCGATAAAAGCGTCGGAGTACGCGCCGCCGAACCGCTTCGCGTAGCCTTGCATGCCCTGTCCCCACTCAGCGTTGCTGTCATCTGCCTGGCCGATTCCGGCAACCACAGCCGCCAGCATGAAAGGCCACGGATCGGTTGAGCTCTTGAAGAAGAGCTTGAACTTCTGTGCGGGCGAAAGCGGGAGCGCGTCCTGGTTGCTGGTGGTGTTGAAGGTCGCCATAACCCCCATCACGCGCTGCTTCTCCTGCTGCTTCAACTGCTCTTCAGCCTTCTCGTGGTCGCTTTTTTCCTGGTCGGTTTGCTGAGCGCCCGTCTGTGAGCTGGAACTCGTCTGCGCCGGAGCGGCTGGCGTCGGTGTGGATTGCGCCGGTTGCGAGGGCGGCGATGCCGGCGCTGGCTGCTGTGTACTCTGGTCCGGCGCAGGTGATTCGGTCGCCAACGAAATCTGCGGTTGCGGAGCCTCTGGAAGTTGTTGAGGTGCAACGGCCTCACGATTGGAAGCCGGATTCTGGCCAAAAATCAAAATAGGCGACGCCGGCAGGATGATTGCAACCGCAAGCGACGCTGAAAACACAAAAGAGCGAAAGGGCATCTATTCACCAGTCTCGGAACAGTCGTCCAGCCCATCAACTCAACTTCGCTGGACATTTTCAGGTCAGGGCACTCTCATTAGGGTAATTCACCCCGGCCATCGCTGTCCGTCCCGAGCGCTTTTGGGCCAACAGTCAACCTGTAGAGTTGCACACCTCAGTTAGACGCGGCCCCACGCCCATTGACCCAAAATCTTGCACTTTCATTCTCCTTTTACCTTCATGTAGTCGAACAACCTATGGCTGCGCTGCCTGGCGGCTCTTGATCTCGTTCAAGAGCACCTCGATCTTGTCCTCGCTTTCGAGCGTCTGGAACTTCTCTTCCAGGCTCTCCGGCACCAGGACCTCCACGGCCGCCGCATTCTCCGCGGACTTGATCCTCACCCGGCTCTTCAGCCGTCCCAGCGCCTGGTCCTGGTCCGTGCCAACCGCCTGGCGAGCCTGCGTGGCCCGCCCAATCACCTTGGCGCGGCGATGTTCGGCCACAAGCATCTCGCAGTGGGCGCGCGTCTCGCTCAACTTCTGGTCCAGCTTGTGCAGCGCCTGGCGCAGATTGTCGGCCTCGTGCTTCTGGTCTTCCGCCTGCGTGGTAAAACCCTGCACCAGCTGATCGTGGCTCAGCGCCCGTTCCAGCGCCGCGCGGGCCAG
>Ga0116135_1000196_pt1 | contig 32541 bp, 25 predicted proteins | sample June2015DPH_20_1_FD_89738 | JGI IMG/M metagenome (GOLD analysis project Ga0116135, IMG submission 89738) | Peatland microbial communities from SPRUCE experiment site at the Marcell Experimental Forest, Minnesota, USA - June2015DPH_20_10 | ecosystem: Environmental > Terrestrial > Soil > Wetlands... | reverse complement strand
ACTCCGGAAGGCGAGAAACTGTTGCTGATGCTATCGAAATATGCGCCGGGAGGACTTGGCTGAACCACTCTGCAATGTACGGCCGCGACGGCGGCCCGAGTCAATCGAACCGTGCGCGCGGCCAACAACAATCCGTGGCGCACGGTTTTCTTTGTGAATCGGATTATCGTTCCTGTCGCGCACCCCAACCAAATTACCAAATGTTCGTTGGCGACATTACCAGCCAGCCAACCACTTTGCAGATGGCCATGCATGTTCTTCGAAAGCCGCCCGCGCGCTTCTGCCTCGCAGGCTTTTCGCTCGGGAGTGAAGTCGCACTCAGAATAATGCAGCTAAGCCGGACATCGCATCGACCGGCTCGGATTGCCGAGACTTGTTTCCGCCCAAAATGATATTGAAGAGCCCTCCCTGACGTCCATGGATAGATCCTCCGTCGCGGGGGGGGCGAGGCTTTTGGGAATGTGGGGTTATTGAAAGAGGGCGGGGCAATGTTCGGCTGGCAATTTGCGCTGGGTTTTCCAACCGCGCAAGGGTTCCGTCTGTTGAGGATTGCGGAAGGCGGACATCAACTTTTCCGTCGATGTTGGCGCTAGGAGAATCTCGTGTTCACCGGATCAAGGCAGATGGAGCGCACCGCATGAGCCTTTTCCTGGGCTCGCACGGAATCTAACCGGGCACGGGTGTCCGTGTATAAGTCCTCATAGGTATCGCCCACGGCGGCCTTGGCCCCCGCGCCTGCAGGACCCGCTGGTCCGAAGGCAGCGAAATCCAGGAACCCCATTCGGGACCGCAATTTTTTACCGTCCTGAATGACGGCGCCGTCTTCGGCCACGACGTCGCCAACCAGCTCATCGCTGTATCCGCGATTTCGCCATTCCGCCTGAAGATCGCGTGTCGCGATTTCATTGGACCGGAGCCCGAACATGCAAGATTGCGCGAGGTCGGCGCAGCGCAGACTCTGAGAGATCGCCCGGGTGGCAGGATCCTCGGCCACCAGCCTCAACTCGGGGAACTTTTCGTGCTCAGGAAGCTTGGACCATTCGATCGGCTCGCCGGTGTTTTCGCGCCGGTCGATTTCCCGGAGCAGTTTGCCTGGCCCATTTCCGTCGGGACTGGTAGAGAATATGGCGGCTGTGATTTTGGCAACAGACATGGACGGAAGTTGGGCCACCCGAAGAAGGGGTGCAATGATGGAAACCGAACGTCTCTCCAGCCGGAAAGGATCGCGGGCCACGGTCTCGCCGGGAAGAGCGTTCTTTCCGCCCGGATGTCCGACATCGTGGCCAGCCGCGGCAATGATGCCGATGGCCAGTTCCTGGCGCGAGAGCTTGACGGCGCCACGCACACCCCGGGCGGCCAGCGCGTTGTTTTTCTTGAGGAACTCGATGGTCGCGGCAATTACGTCGCTCACATGATACGCGCTGTGATATTCGGGACGGCTGGGGTGTTCCAGCTGCGCCCGCGCGGCCACCAGCACAGCCGCCCGGTAGTGCGGATCGTTCGAGGAGAATGCGATCAGGTCCAGATAGTGGGCCGCCTGGCCCGGAAGGCTGGGACGAACTCCGGTCCTGCGGTATTTCAACTGCGTGGCCGCGAAGTTCTTGAGCGCTTCCGCGGAACTGCTCCCCACGTGGAAATAAGCGCCCCCGGCTGAACGGAAGACTTCGTCAAGAGCATCGACTTTTTCGATGGTCTTCGCGAAGACACCCAGTCCCCCAAAGCTTTTGATCACGTCTTCATCGTTCGCCCATTGTCTGAAGACGTATTTTGCAACCTCGGTGGAAAAGCGGGCCGCTAGCTGCTCCTTTGTTTTCTCCCAAACAGGAGTGCTGAGGCCCAACAGCACGAATTCTTCGGTAATGACTTCTGGAAGGGTGCACATAGTTTTCAAATCCTTTCCGCGGGTAGAAACGCATTCGCAGCCGCTATGGCTATGCTCGTGAGAGTTGCACGTACGTTTCCACAGCGCAGCGTTGAAAACAATGCGCTTTAAGATTTGGAGCGTCACGAAGTATTCGGGAGCTCGTGAAAGTTCGTCAATCGCTCCAGGGCAGCATCACCCCTGATGAAAGGAAGAGTTACATGCGAACGCCAACTTCACATTGCGGCAAGCGTCTGCTTTTGGCGCTCGCCTATTCGCCGGGCGCGAGTTGTTGCCCGCGCAGGATGCCGCCACAAGCTCGGCCTCCATCACAATCCAGCAACCCCAGTTCAACCAAACCTACAGCGGCACAGTTTCCGCAGTCATCCAGATCAGCGTGCCTTTCGATCCGCCCTCGGCGATTGGTGGCAAGATCGATCTTATCGATAGGTCACGAGCGGCCGGGCCAGAATGGCAAGTGCGCTAATCGCAGATTGTCTCAACGGAGGGGTTCACCCCATTCCGCTGTGCCACAACTGTGTCCGAATCGCATCTATACCAACCGCAAGGGTTACCTTTTGAGCGGAGCAGATTCCCCGGATTGTCGTTAATATTAGGATTTGGCGAAAAACGATGGATTCTTTGGAAGCGACGAGCTCCCTTACAAGCAGGGGCGTAGCGACAGGTGATGTCCTTTACGACGTTTAGATGTCACCAATGGGGAGATCCACACAACCTATGAGACTTTGTGATATTTCGGCCGCAGGCCACGCCATTGGCGATACGATTCGATTCGCGCGTATATTCCCAATCGCGAGCCGAAGCACGACTCACGGCTGGCCCAACGATTAACACCGACACATATTGGGAACAAGCATGTCAAAATTCCGTAACAAGCCCGCGGGAGAATGCATTAACGGTTTGCTCGACGGCAGGTGCTGCTTCAGCGTATGATGCACTACGAATCATCTGGCTTATCAGTCGTTCGAGATCGGTGCCCGACCGGAATATTGAACGGATGCGGCGGAGTGCGTCTGGTTGGCAAACTTTGGCTACATCGCCACCAAGCAGTTCGGCTCCCGCCAGTTCCATGTCGAAGCCTGCGCGTTCTAGTAAATCCATCTCGTGATCATAAAGACGATCTGTGTTGCCTGCATCAGCGTAGGTGGTCAAGAGCCGATAGAGATCGGCCGCGTCTTTATTAGTCTCGCGGCCTCGGTCGAACCATGCTACGACCTTGAGTAGCGTTAATCCCGGTAGCGACGCTACACGTACGCTTAGCTCAGGCAGTATCTCGAGCAAAACGGACGATGCCAGCGCCTCTTCGAAACCTGCAACATTCATGACGATGTCGCGACTTGGAGGCCACTCGATCATGCTCTCGCCGGAGGCGACGCCGCGAAATGGGATCAGATCAACGGGGAGGGAGAGTCTCGCGGCCTGTTCAGAGTAGATTAATCGCTGCAACGCCCTCTCATCAGATTCGAAGTGGCCAGTTGCGACAAGGCTATCCTTCAATAACGCAAATTGATCCCAACTTTCGACCGCGATTCCAAAATCGATGTCTCGCGTGGCACGGCCTGGCGGCAGACCATGGATGTTAACAAGAATGAGGTCCCGCGCCGTGGCCCCCGCAACAAAGTAATCGCAATGCGCTGCTCGCGCGATCGGATCGATTACACGAAGCACTCGGATGATCGAGGGATCGACGGGACTACTTGGTGGGGTGGAATGCTGGGGCAATTCGTTGTTCATAGATCATCCGAGCGGCCTCCGCGTCGCGGCCGTCATGTGTCGCCAGAAGGTCGGCGTAAGCAAGCAGGGGGGGAACGACATCCGGAAAGTCCTTGTCGGGATCAAAGTTCCAGAACGCATCCAGAATTTCGACGTTACCGGTCGGGTCAGCGCGCATCCGTCCTGCTGCGATCAGCGGGGCAATGGGTTCACGGGCATAGATTGTGAATTGGACCGGTTTGAGATACCGTGTCAGCTTTTCTGCGGCTGCCTCGCCTCCCCAGTAGGCGTTCTGTTTCATCAGGTCGGCTTGCTGAAGACGCTCGTTGTCGGCCCGGAACCGCCTCGGATTGAGTTTGGGACGCAGCGTTACCGGGTAGTGGGTGACCCATTCTTCGACCATGCGTTCCGGGTCCAGCAGTTTTCGATCTGGTTCCTTCTGGAACCGCAGATATCCCCGTGTTTCGAGGTCCTTCATAACCGGCCCTACGGTTCCGAGCGCCACTCCGGCCCGCGCGGCGATCTCACGATAATTCGTTTGAATCAGCGGGGGCCGACACGCGAGAGCAAACGCGATCTGGAGACCGGCAGGGTTCAGGGCGCGAAAGTTCTCCTGGCGAAATTCGATTGGTTTCGTGTTGCCGACCACGTAAACGAGCAGCCCCCGCCCTTCGAGATAAGCATTACCGGCGGTGTCGATGAACGGTAAATGGAGTTGGCGGCAACGTTCGGCGACTTCCCGGGTAATGTACGGCGCGACTAGTAAAGGCGGCTTGCGGTGAGCTTTGCCGTGAGCCTTGATCATCGCCGGGGTCGTGAACCGGTCTACAGCTTTGATCTCGGCGCGGAAGCGGTGGGCTCGTTGGTCTGTGGGCAATTCGATGATGGTGTCGGTCGCGCGGTCCTGGCCCGCTGTAGCCGCGTGGATCCGGGCGTCGAGCCCTGTGGTCCGCTTCAGTGCCTTTAGGGCAGCGCCCAAGATGCGATATTCGTTGGTCGGCATTGGGAAAAACCGGCTTCTGTTCACTATTCCGTATTGTACACGATACGTGAACATAATATAATACTGAACAAGGCGCGGAAACCACGGGTGGATAGGGTCGTCGAACTGTCCTTAGGATGTATAGACTTTTCGGAAAATCAGACCCGGTCATGCGCCCAAGGCAGGTGAGCAAATCGGCTGCGGCCAGCATAACCGAAAAGCTCGCAAAACTTACTGTTGCGAACCCTGGCAAGACCATCCTACGGTGATGGATCATGGACTGGTGAACGGCGATCGCGCTGGCAGCGCTGAAATCGATGTGCTCCGCAGGAAATGCCTTAATCTGGAGGAGGAAAATCGGCGGCTCCGGAGCTTGCTGAACATGGGATTGCACCAGGACCCCCTCCGATGCCGACACAACGACCAGTTGCGCCGGCTCCGAATAAGCCCAAACTAAGCACTGCTGAGAAGATCGCGTTGTTCCGATCCCTGTTCCGCGGTCGAGAGGACGTGTACGCGCAGAGATGGGAAAGCCCGGACGGCCGTTCCGGCTACTCGCCGCGAACGGAGCGTAACTGGAATGCCTACAATGCCGCCAAGCCAGAGAACCGAAAACGTATCGATAAGGAGACTCGCAAGAATCTTCCACTAACCGACGACGCAATTCACGCCCACCTAACAGGCAAGCAGACACTTGGTGTGTATCCGCTGTTGCCAGACGAAAGCTGTTGGTTCCTAGCCGTTGACTTTGATAAAAAGACGTGGAAAGAAGATGCCTCGGCGTTTCTTGCAACCTGTCGAGAGTTCAACGTGCCCGCGACGTTAGAGCGCTCCCGTTCGGGAAATGGTGCGCACATCTGGTTCTTCTTCGAACGACCCGTTCCCGCCGGAGCGGCGCGGCGACTGGGCACGTTGCTCCTGACGCGAACGATGGAACGGCGTCATCAATTGGGGCTTGATTCGTACGACCGATTTTTCCCTAATCAAGACACGATGCCCAAGGGTGGTTTCGGCAACCTGATCGCGCTACCGCTTCAGAAGGTCCCCCGCGAGTCGGGATTCACGGAGTTTCTCGACGATGAATTGCGGCCACACGCCGACCAGTGGAGTTACCTCGCCTCCATTCAGCGCGTTTCTCAGCTTGCGGCGGAGCGGTTGATTGCTGAGGCGCTCCAGCAGGGCGACTTGATTGGCGTCCGGATTGCCTGTATGGACGACGATGATCAGCCCGATCCCTGGACTCTGCCGCCTTCTCGAAAGCGACCCGACAACGCGATTAAAGGACCGCTTCCTTCAAGTGTCGAAATTGTCCGGTCTAATCTGCTCTTTATCGACAAGAGGACGTTTCCGCCGGAAATGCTAAACCGCCTTCTCCGTATCGCTGCATTCCAGAACCCAGAGTTTTACAAGGCACAGGCAATGCGTCTGTCGACTTTCGACAAGCCCCGCGTCATCGCCTGCGGAGAAGATTTACCCGGGCACGTGGCTCTGCCTCGCGGTTGCTTGGCTGAAGTCGTTGCGCTCCTGGAGGGACACGGCATCAAGACGACGCTGCGCGACGAGCGCTTTGCGGGTACGCCGATTGACGCCGAGTTTCACGGGACCCTGCGGCCGACCCAGGAGGATGCGATAGTCAAGATCACGCCCCATGACGATGGGCTGATATGCGCACCGACCGCGTTTGGCAAAACGGCAGTCGCGGCATGGCTGATTGCGAAACGCAAGACCAACACGCTGGTGATGGTGCACCGCCAGCAACTGCTCGATCAGTGGCGGGAGCGACTCGCTATGTTCCTTGGAATTCCAATCGACGAGATCGGCCAAATCGGCGGGGGCAAAACCAAACGGACTGGAAGCATCGACGTAGCGGTTATTCAGAGCCTGCATCGCGAGAGGGAGGTCAAGGACTTTGTTGCCGAATATGGACACGTGATTGTTGACGAGTGCCACCATCTTTCGGCTTTCACATTTGAGCGGGTGATGCGCCAGGTCAAAGCGAGGTTCGTGGTTGGATTGACGGCAACGCCGACGAGGAAAGACGGGCATCATCCGATCATCTACATGCAATGTGGGCCTACGCGCTTTAGTCTCGGAGTACGCGCTATGAACGACTCAAGTCCCTTCGACCACGTCGTGGTTCCGCAGCTTACAGATTTTCGAATGACCGGCGGCGAGGCAGACGCGACCATCCAGGATATCTACTCTGCTCTTGTCACCGATGAAGCGCGCAACCAGTACATTGTCCGAGACGTGATACACGCCGTCGAATGTGGGCGGTCACCGCTCGTTTTGACTGGTAGAACTGATCATCTCAGGCGACTGGAGTCTGCTCTTGCGGGCAAAGTCCGCAATGTCATCGTGCTCAAGGGAGGAATGGGCCGGAGACAGCGCCGGTCTATTAGCGAGACTCTCGCCAGCGTCGGGGATGGCGAGCAACGCTTGATCCTGGCAACTGGCAGCTACATAGGCGAGGGGTTTGACGATGCTCGTCTCGACACTTTGTTCCTGGCGATGCCGATTTCGTGGAAAGGCACGCTTCAACAATACGTCGGACGACTCCATAGGCTTCACGATAACAAGCGTGTCGTCGAAGTCTATGATTACGTCGATACCAACGTCCGAATGCTCGCGCGAATGTTCGACCGGCGACTGAAGGGATACGGCGACATGGGCTATAAAGTCTTGGCGGCTGCACAACGGCGGTTGAACATCTAGTGCAGTGACGTCTGAAATGTCTTCTGGACCAAGCTAGCGCCGCTGCTTTTTAACTGTGCCAAAACTGTGTCCGAAACGCATCTATTCCAACCGCAGGAGTTGCCTTTTGAGCGAAAGCAGATTCCCCAGATTGTTGTAAATGTTAGGATTCAGCGACAAACGATGGAGCCCTTGGAACAGACTCCTGTCCCTTGGGCGCAGGGGGTCGGGCGTTCAAATCGCCCCGCCCCGACCAAATTTTGCAATGGCCTAGAAAGCTCCTCTCGATGCTCAAGCGTCGGTTGTCCACAGAGACCTTTTTGTGCGGTGGCCCTGCTATGCTTAGGGCCTCGGGAATGCGTTTTCGTGGTGGGGAATCCCCAAGACGGGAGACAACTTGGACCCTGCCGTCCAACAAAGTTTGACCTCATACCTACAGGAACCGTTCTATCCCGCTCTCCAGCCGCGCTTCGTACCCGAGCCGGTCCAGTTCGGCAGTGATGGCTTTTTGGGTTAGCCGCATGGTGAAAGCTTAACCAAACGGAGGTTTGCGTTTTACCCTCGGACTCGCCACCTTCAGTCTCTTAAAGTAAAGCTCCATGTTGGCCGATTTTGAAGAGAGATGCCGGATCGTCGAAGGGAACCGCGTTTTGCTGCCGACCAGCCCGTCGTTGTGTCCGTCGTGACCCCAATACCGGGCAAGATCAATAGCGCGTCGAAATCGGGTCTCCGGGTAACCGTTTCCAGACTCGTGAAGACCGGGGCGCGGGTGGAAATAAAGTGGGATCGCGTGATCGTAGTGGGCGAAGTTCGTTACAGTGAAAAGATCGGACCACGCAAGTATTCCATCGGCGTGAAGATCATAGAAATAGTTGGGGGCGGGAAACTTCTTCAGGTCAAGCCCAACGCCGCATAATCGCGAGACTGAGCATGGAGTGTTGGGGTTGAATGCCAGGCAGGCGTCAACACTACCTAAGGTACCGAGCAAGCGCGAATTGCCAACGCCACCACGATTCCGTGCGAGAAAGTTCCAATAATTGGCAAGCGCAGGTAGACCCTGGTAGTGTAGTAAGGTCATACACAGCGTCAAAACCTTCACCAAGGATGTTGCTATCGTCGATGCAACCTCGTCACGATCCACAGCGGGGATCGATTTCGCATTATGACCTGCTGGAAAATGTCGGTGAGGGCGGTATGGGCGTCGTTTATCGGGCCCGCGATCGAACACTAGATCGGATAGTCGCTCTCAAATTCCTCCACGCTAGTAGCCTCGATTCCGAAAGGGCGAGAGAGCGATTTATCCACGAGGCACAAGCTATCTCCCGTCTAAACCACCGCCATATCGCGGTTATTCACGCGATCGAGGAGTGCGACAATCGAGTCTTTCTAGTCTTTGAGTACTTGCCTGGCGGTACACTTCGGTCGCTGTTGGACAACTTGCACTCCCGAGATGAGAAGATGCCACCGCAAATGGCCGCAACTTACGCGTTTCAGATCGCCGATGCGCTCTCTCATGCGCATGCTGTTGGCGTCATCCACCGTGATATTAAACCAAGCAATCTCATGTTCGCCCGAGATGGTGATCTCAAGATCGTGGACTTCGGCGTTTCTAGGCTTCGAGGACGAGCGCCAATAACGGAACCGGGAGCTGTAGTAGGTACGCCGATGTACATGTCACCCGAACAGGCGCAGGCTAAGGAGGTGGATGAGAGGTCTGATATCTTTTCGCTTGGTGTCGTGTTGTACGAAATGGCTGCTGGCCACCCTCCCTTCGCGTCGGATAAACTAGAGGCGCTTCTCCAACAAATCGTAAGCACGCCGGTGCCTCGAATCCGGACTGGCAACGCATCCTTTTCGCCGGAGCTTGATAGAATCGTTTGCCGCGCTCTCGAAAAGAACCCCAGCGCTCGATATCCTCGGATGGTGGACCTTGCTGACGATTTGCGCTCGTTCTGCAACGTGGCTCCAGCTCGCGTCGAACAAATACCGACAGAGAGACTTCCCCTAAAGAAGCCGTCAATGATTTGGAAGAAGTGGATTGCGTTAGCTGGAGTGTTGGTTGCCTTGGCCTTAGCGTTCTTAGTGTGGGGCCCGCTGAAGAAAAGGAACCCCAGCAACGCAGCTGCGAATCAGCTGTATCAGCAGGGAGTAGACCGTCTCAACCGGTTTTACGTTGCCGGAAACATTGACAAGGCCATCGTGTCGTTCAGCGATGCGATTAAAAGGGCCCCTAACTTCGCCGAAGCATACGCAGCACTCAGCAAAGCATATCGAGATAAGTATCTTGAGACCAGAGATCGCAGGTTCCTAGATGCGGCACGAACCAACGCGGACAGAGCCCTTGCAATAGACCGTAATTCCGTTGACGGTCAGATCGCATCGGCTATGGTCTTGGAAGCAACTGGAGATCACGAAGGGGCGATCATCGCGTTCCACCGTGTGCTTGCCAAAGATGCTCTGAATGTCGAGGCAATGAGGGAATTGGCTGCGGTATATAGTTTGAAAAACAATGTTACGGAAGCCGGGAAGTTCTATCTGAAGGCCGTCCAACTGAAGCCAAACGACTGGAATAGTTGGTCGCAATCAGGTGTGTTTCATTTCGCTCATCAAGACTACGAGCGGGCAGAGACGGACTTTCAACACGTGATTGCATTAACACCAGACAGCCCTGCTGCCCATCGAAACCTTGGGGGTGTAGAGATGGCGCTTGGAAAGCTTTCTGACGCCGAGAAAGAGTTCTTAGCATCCATAACTCTACGACCGATACCCTCCGCGTTGTCAAATCTAGGTGCCTTGTACATTTACGAAAGGCGGTACGGTGACGCCATTCCTATCTTGGAAAGGGCGATACAATTGCCAACCGCCGGATACCAGAAGATTCACATCGTGTGGGCAAACTTGGGCGACGCTTACCGATATACCCCGGATCGTGCGGCACAAGCACCACAGGCTTATCAGCAAGCTGTGCAGGAAGTGGAAAAGCTGCTAGCATTTACACCAGACGATGCTGATCTTCTCAGCGATGCTTCCCTGTACATGGCTAAGTTGGGGCGGCGTGCTGAGAGTCTTGACGAAATCGGTCGGGCTCTTCGATTCGCGAATGGCAATAGTAACGTTAGTTTCCGGGCTGCACTGGTTTATGAATTGACGGGTTCGAGAGATCGCGCCATGGCTGCGTTGGCGGAGGCTATCCGTGGCGGGTATTCCCTAGATGAAATTGAACGAGAACCAGCTCTGGACAAACTCCGCCAAGATCATCGCTATCGGCAAATGGCGAGCGTTAGTCCAGCAAACGAGGGTAGAAAGGACGCACGGCAATGACCTCAATTCGACGTCACGTAGCATTTTTCGCGACCTTAGTGAGCTTCACTCTGATCGCAAAAGCTGATCACACGATCCAGGTTTCGACAAACGGCACCAAGATCACGTTCAAGGAGGGGAGTGACGCTAGTAAGGGAATTGTCCTCGTAGGCGATGGAGACAAGGTAACGTGGGTGTGCGACCAAAAGTGTGACTCGTTTGCGATTCATTTTGACCCGCCTTCTCCCGATGATGAGGCCAATCACAACTATCCGTGTCAGGCACAGGATATTCAAAGCAGCGGTGGGGCCGCAGTCTGTAACGTCGCTGACGCGGATGACGACCTAGAACCCTATAAATACAAAATAACCGTCAAATACAATGGAAAGACATTTACTAAGGACCCACACGTCATAGTTGATAACCAGGGGCAGTTTCCGCCACCGCTGAAGAAAAAGAAGCCCAAGCAGTGAACATGGAAGTCCGAATGCTATCGCCTGTTGAGCGATCGGGCCAAATGCGGCGGCACGCAAAGCACCGGCCGAAGCTGATGTAGTTCGCGACGGTTGCGGTACTTCTCCCTATGCCGGCGCCAACTCTAGCTCTACCGCAGCTCTGGGAATAGTTTCGGCGTACCGCACATCGATGGCGAGCCGGACCACGGTATGGATGGGAATTTTCCGGGCCCCGCCCCGGCCTCCGTTAGAGTCGTTGGCCGCTTCTAGCTCCTTAAGCTGCGGTGGTTTCCTTTTGCACCAGGTAATCGGCGTAAGGCCCCTTGAAGTCCTCTATTTCAAAGCTCTCGAAATGCCAGATGCGAGTGGCCACTTCATCCACCACGTCGTGATCGTGCGTGACCAACAAAACGGTCCCGTCGTATTTCTGAAGGGCAATGTTCAGCGCGTTTATGGCTTCCAGATCCAAGTGATTGGTCGGTTCGTCCAACAACAGGAAATTCGGCTTCTGCAGCATCAAGCGGCAGAAAATGAGACGCGCCGCTTCTCCCCCCGACAGATTTTCGGTGCGCTTGGTGGCATCCTCTCCGCTGAATAGCATCTGGCCCAGCAGGCCGCGCAACTCTTGCTGAGAAGCCATAGAGTCGAACTCGTGCAGCCACTCCAACAGTGTCGCGCCCGGCTGAATGGACTCTTTGTGATCCTGCGAGAAATATCCTACAGCCACTTCATGACCCCACGTGACCACGCCGCTGTCGATAGGAAAGTCCCGGTCCGGCGCATCCACGAATCCCGTCGCGTTGCTGAGCAGCGACTTTAACATGGTCGTCTTTCCCGATCCATTGCGTCCCAGCAAGGCGATCTTTTCGCCGCGCGCGATGGACGCGGTGAAATTCCGAATCACAGTCTGATCGCCATAGGACTTCGAGAGCCCCTTCACTTCCAGCGGATGCCGCCCGGACGGACGTTCGTTCTGGAACCGGATATAGGGACGCTGAATGTTTGATTTCGCGAGTTCGGAAGTTTGCAGCCGCTCCACCTCTTTCTTGCGCGAGGTGGTTTGCGCCGATCTGGTGCCCGCCGAGAACCGAGCGATGAATTCGTTCAACTGCGCGATCTTTTTTTCCCGCTGGGCGTTGCCGGCTTCCACGCGCGCGCGGATCTGGGTCTTGGCCAGCACCATGTCGTCATAGCCGCCGGTATACGTAATGATGCTCTGGTAGTCTATGTCGGCGGTATGGGTGCAGACTTCATTCAGAAAATGCCGGTCGTGGGAAATCACGATCAAGCATCCCGGGTAGGCCAGCAGGTACTTCTGAAGCCAGTGGACCGAATCGAGGTCCAGGTTATTGGTAGGCTCGTCTAACAGCAGCACGCTCGCGTTCGCGAACAGCGCTTGTGCCAACAGCACGCGCACCTTCTGGCCGCCTTGAAGCTCCGACATTTTGCGCTCATGCAGAGTTTCGCCGATGTCCAGGCCTTGGAGTAGCGTGGCGGCATCGGCTTCCGCAGTATAGCCGCCTTGATCGCCGACGATTCCTTCGAGTTCGCCCAGCCGCATGCCATCCTCGTCGGTCCAATCGTCCGGATGAGCGTACAGCGTCTCGCGCTCCTGCAGCGCTTCCCACAGCGGCGCGTTTCCCATGATCACCGTATCCAGAACGCGGTAGGAATCAAACGCGAATTGATCCTGGCGCAGTATACCGATCTTGTTTGGCCGCGTCACGGACCCTTTCGCGGCTTCAATTTCGCCGCTCAGGATTTTCATGAACGTCGATTTCCCCGATCCATTGGGGCCGGTAACCGCATAGCGGCGTCCCGGAAGGAACGTGGCGGTTACGTCCTCAAAGAGAACACGGGCGCCGAAGCGCATGGAGATGTCGTTGACAGAGATCACGATAGAAGGTAGTTGCTAGGGATATGCATCGACCAACTTTGCTCGATGCGTGACTCAATTATACCGTGTTGGTCATACCCACAGCGAGGCCGGTACGGGACCCAAAAATAAAAACGAATCTTCCTGCACGTTGAGCCGGTTTCAGGTTATACTCAACCGATCGGAACGATTCTCCGCTAGTTTAGATAATTAGCAACGGGAAACCAGAACTAAATGCGTGCCTTATAGCTACTATTTTCGGCCGGACGGTTTCGGCTGGGCGGTTTCGGCTGGGTTCGAATGTCGTGATCGAAGAGGATGCTCGCGTTCTCGCGAGCGTGAGGTTGCGGAATGAATCGCAAGGGAGGGGCGGCGATGGTTGCCGTCGTGCTAGCCGCTCTCGGCGTCTCGTACTTTCCCCGGCAAGGCGCGGAATCCATACCCGCCTCCGCCGAAGCAAAGCGGCCTTCCAAAGCGGTTTTGCGGAAGGCCACAAATACAAAGAAGAACCCACCGGCCAAGCTGGTCGACTCATGCGGGCAAATCGTCAAACAGTTTAGTCGGTTCTACCCGTCAGAGCCGCAGGTTCCGGAATCCTGCCTGGCTGACGCTGCAGCCACGAACAATCCTCCAACCGCACCCACTGCGACCCTCCACTTCGTGATTGCTCTGGTTCCCGACCCGCTTCAGACTCACCTGCCGCTGATGTTCGACCGGTCCATCGAAGTGATCCAGCAAGCGGCCGAGGATGAGAATTACGCTTACGACCGTTCCTGGTTCCCCTGGAACAACACCGAGAAAAACTACGACCTGCTCAGCGACCAGCAAGATGCCGAGGATTTGGAGGAGAAGCTGGAGGAGCAGCCCGGCGTCATGATCTTCCGGCGCGGGTTGCACAAGGAACTCGTCGACCAGCTGGACTTCAAATGCCGAGATGAGTTCCGCGACGGGAAACTCGACTCGAAGTGCCAGCAAGCGATCGATCAAAGCGAGTCTTACAAAGATGCTTTGGTGGTTTTCGTGGTCGGCGAGCAGCCCACACGCGGCATCAGCGATACCCAATTCGAAAACGCCCTGCAATGGATGCAGGCATTGCAGCCAGATCAGCGCGATAAGCACTTGTCCATCCTGGGCCCGACATTTTCGGGCTCTCTGCCGTCGCTGGCGCGCGAACTGGAAACGAAGACCATCCCGCCACCAAAGGGAGATCCAAAGGGAGTTCCGGTCAACGCCTTTGAGCGTTATCCCGAGCGAATTCTGATTCACAGCGGCACGACATCGGCGTCATCCAGCGTGCGTTGGTTCCAGCTATTTCTCTGGCACCAGGAAGAATTGCTGAAAGCCGGTCCGGAACACCAGAATGTAACCCTTCACTTTCGCACTTTCTACGAAAGCGACTCGCTGATGACGGACCGGTTTCTCTGTTATCTGCAGCAGGAAGGCTATCCCTTGGACAAGGTTGCGATTCTTTCAGAGGACGAAACTGCTTACGGAAGAGAACCGGATCCCAAGGAAGCTCCCCCAACTGGCGGCTGTGACCTATCGAGTCCTCGGATGCATCTCTATTATCCTCGCGATATCGCCACCCTACGATCCGCGTACGAGCAGCAATCCATTTTCAGCGCAGGCAAGAAGCAGGCCAACACGCCCAGCACCACACTGCGCGGCGACCTAAGCGAACCGGCTGGCGGTGAGCACGATACGGTGCGCAGCTACGGCGGCCAGTTGACTCCGCTGGCACAGGAGTCCGTGCTGCTCGGGATCACGAACATTCTGGACTCCAAGCGCGTCGAATTTGTGATTTTGCGCAGCAGCAATACACTCGATCAGCTTTTCTTGAGTGAATTCCTGAGGCGCTCCTATCCCGGCGGCCGCGTGGTGATTGACGCAAGCGATTTGGTGTTCCGGCGGGGAATCCAAGGCGCTTCGCTGCGGGGAGTCCTGCTGCTGTCACCCTATCCCCTGCTCAATTGGCCGCTCGATAACGCTCCCAAATTGCATGGCCAGACCAGTTCCAGTTACCGCGTCTTTGGCCAGGATTCTGCCGAAGGTATCTACATTGCCGCCCGCGAACTGTTTGAGAAGGTCGGCGCCGCAACCACAACCACACCCCCACCCATCAGCGACTACGCTCCACCGCTGTGGGCCAACGGCAAATCTGAGATTGATAAGCACCGACCGGCAACCTGGATCTCCGTGGTAGGAGATCGCCAGTTCTGGCCAGTGGCCGTCCTCAACTCCAACACGCTGACGAACGATGATCCTAACCCGGGTGCCGGCCGGCCCAACGATCGGTCCTTGCTGGAAAAGGAGGATTCTCCTTCCGCCACTTCTCAGGCCGCTCCATTCGTTCGCATCCACCTGCCCGGCGAAATGATCGGGCTAATAGCCATTTGTCTGATGCTCGGCCTCTGGCATTGGTATTGCTGCCGGAAGGGATCCGTCGTAGGTTTTCCGCGAGTGCGCGCCAACTTCGCGCCAATACCGAAGCCGCAGCACCTGCTGCTCATCTTCCTGGGCAGTCTCACCATCAGCTACCTGGGAATGACGCTGGCTCTCAGCATGCTGATTGGCCTAGGCGATCTTGGGAGAAGATCGGCGGTGTCGGTGTCTGTGGTTGTCGTCACGCTGGTGCTCTGTGGGTTCGTGGGCTGCTGGGAGAATTGTTTGCTCCCGGTTGTTTCGGCGTCGTCGTCGAAGGACGCGGCCGGTAAGATTACTCCGTGGCGGCTCTGGGCGCCATGGTTATGGGTCGCGTCGCTCGTGGTGCTCATGCTGCTACGCCAATATTTTCTGACCTCTCGGTTAGACTCGTCGAATTTGCAGCCAACGTTCTGGCGCATCGTGTACCTCCGCAGTGGCGTGTCCCCGCTCTTACCGCAAGTGCTGCTAGTGGTGGGCCTGTACGCGTGGTTCTGGTTCAGCCTGCAAGGCTTGGCATTGTTCGGAGACGATCGGCCGGTACTGCCTCGGAAGAACGACCTTCCCGAGTTTCCAGCCCCATGCGAGAAGCAAGAACAGCCGCGCATGTTCGCAGCCTTCCGGATGTTCAGTCAAGAAGATGCCGGCGATCCCATCGAAGAAACCGCGCTACCGCTTAACCGCGGCTATCTGCTGTGGCTGGCTTTCTTCCTGCCAGTCACTGTCGCCGCATTCTGGATTGCCCTCGGCGAGTTCGGCCTGCGAAGCCTCGGAGATCGCCATTTCGCCAAATTCATCTTCCTCGGGGTGTGCTTGTGTGTTGCCATGATCCTGGCGGAAGTACGCCAATTTTTGTGGACCTGGAGGCGTCTTCGCCAGCTGCTCATCTTCCTTGACCGTCTGCGCCTGCGTCGTACTCTCGACGCCATGAAGGGGCTCTCCTGGGGTTCGGTGTGGAGCATGGGCGGCAATGTACTGGAGCAACGCTATTGCTTGATTTCGCGCCAGCTGGAGAGCATGCGCAACCTTCACAACACGCTCAAGAAATGGTATCCCGCCGCCCATGACGAAAAGGCGCGTAAGGAAAAGACAATAGAACAGATCGAGAATTGCGAGAAGCAGGGAATGTGCTTTGTGGATTGGTATGTGAAACTTTGCGATCCCCGCGATCCCCCTGCTGTCGAAGACATCACGCCGCTGCGGGAATTCCAGGAGCAACTGGCCGCCACAGCTGCCTGTGCGATGAAGCAAATCATCCTTCCCGCCTGGCAGGAAGAAACGGAGTCGCTGATCCGGAAAGTGGAAAATTCCGCGGAAGCTAAGGATGATGGTGACAAACAACTGCAATTCGCCCTTGCGGCTGATCCTTGGGTGCGGGCAGCGGAGGAATTTTTCGTGCTGCCTTACGTGGGATTCATTCAGAACACCATAGGCCGCATCCGGTCCATTGCGATGAGCATCCTGGCTCTTTTTGTGGCAGCTACAATCGCTGTTTCGAGCTATCCGTTCGATCCACTGCCCACCATTGGCGCAATCTTTCTGATACTCTTTGCGCTGGTGGGGGTTGTCGTCATATTCGTCTATGCCGAGATGCATCGCGACGCAACTCTCAGCTACATTACTAATACGAAGCCGGGAGAACTCGGACTCGAGTTCTGGGGAAGACTCTTCGCCTTCGGCGTTGGCCCATTGATTGGCCTTCTTACTACTCTTTTCCCGTCGCTAACGGAATTTGTGGTCTCCTGGCTGCAGCCGGGCTCCCAAGCGGTCAAATAGATACATCCTCAATAGAGTTTTAGATAATTCTCGGTTTCCCAAGCGCTCACGCTTTGGTGATAGGCGCGCCATTCGTCTGACTTGACGCGCCGGTAGTATTGCGCGTAATCGGCGCCGAGCGCTTCTTGAAGCACTTGGTCGCCGGCGAATTTGTCCAAAGCTTCGCGCAGGGTGGTCGGCAGGAAGCGAATGTGTCGCCTCTTCAATTCGGATTCCGAAACCTCGTGAAGATTATCGTGGTTCATGGCTCCTGGATCGATTTTATTCTCGATTCCATCCAAGCCGGCAGCCAGCAGCACCGCGCAAGCCAAATAAGGATTTGCCGCGCCATCCACGGTGCGATTCTCAATTCTGCCTGGACCGGGAATCCGGATCATCTGCGTACGATTGGCGCGTCCGTATGTTACGTAAACCGGCGCCCAGGTTGCACCGGATCGTGGCGCGCCCCGGATCAACCGTTTGTAGCTATTCACCAGCGGCGCGGTGATGGCTGTCAGCGCTTCGGCGTGATGCAGCACGCCACCCATGAACCAGCGGCCGATTTCGGAGAGCCCGAGCGGATCGGTGGAATCCAGAAAGATATTCTTGTTTGTCTCCGCATCGGCCAGGCTCAAATGGAAGTGCGCGCCGTTGCCGGTGAGATGAGAAAACGGCTTCGGCATAAATGTTGCCCACAAACCATGGGCCTCCGCCACGGTTCGCACCATCCACTTGAAAAACGTATGGCGATCGGCGGTGCGCAGTGCGTCCGAGTATAACCAATTGATTTCGAACTGGCAGTTGGCATCTTCATGATCGTTGGCGTATGGGCTCCAACCCAGCTCCTGCATATGTGCTAAGAGCGTGGTCATTACATCCAGATTTCGATATAGCGCGCGCATGTCGTAGCAGGGTTTCCCGAGAGTATCGAGCGAATCCCATGGCTCGTATTCCCCCGTTGCAGTTTTCTTGAGCAGCATGAATTCCGGCTCCACGCCAACGTTGAAGATGTAACCTTGCTGGCGCGCCTTCTCAATCTGACGCGTCAGAATCGTGCGCGGGCAATAGCTCCAAGGCTTGCCATCCACATGTAAATTGCCCGGTACCCACGCGACGTTTTTTCTCCAAGGCAGAATGGCGAGCGATTCGAAATCGGGAATGCTGACGACGTCAGGATCGTGCGGCCCCTGGCCCAAGTCACCCGCCGCGAATCCCGCAAATCCCGCACCCTCCGATGCCATTTCGTCCAGATTAGTCGCGGGAACCAACTTGGCCTTTGGCGCACCGCTCATCTCCACAAACGAGCAGAAGAAATACTCGATTCCTTTCTCGCGAACTAGCTTTCTTACGTCATCAATGGTCATCGATGTCCTCTTTTCGGATCATGAAGAAACTGCCGCTGCCGCTTTTTCTCCCACTAGCTGTCCTCGGCGAAAACGTCCCGGCGAGAAAGCCTGAATCAAGGCCGGCGTCTTTCCGGTGGCGATCAATTCCGCCGTACATTTCCCGGCAATGGGACCCGCCTTGAATCCGTAGGTGCCCCAGCCAACGTCCATGTAGAAGTTTTCCACCTCTTCCGCGCGTCCGATGATGGGCGCATAATCCGGCGTCATGTCGCAGACTCCAGCCCACTGGCGCAGGATGCGCAGGCCGTGCAATTGAGGAAACAGGTCGAGAGTGTGACCGGCGATCTGTTCTAGCGTAGGAAGCGTGGAGCGCATGCTGTAGCTCTGATAGGGATCGATTTCCGCGCCCAGCACGAGCTCGCCTTTGTCGGTCTGGTTGACATAGACGTGGAGTGTTGCCGAGACGATCACCTTGTCAAGAAAAGGCTTCAGCGGTTCGGTGACGCAAGCCTGCAACTGGTGGGACACGATGGGCAAAGGAACGCCGGCCATCTTTGAAATGGTGGACGCCCAGCCTGCGGTGACGTTGAGCACAGCCCCTGCAGTGACATTGCCGCGCGTGGTGGCAACGCTGAGCGCGCGCCCCTTTTCGACGCAAATGCCCGTCACTTCCGTATAGGGATGGATTTCAATATCCATGCGATCGCACGCGCGCGCATAACCCCAAACCACAGCGTCGTGACGGATCACGCCGCCGGGTGGGTGATAGAGCGCCGCCATAATCGGGAATCGCGCGCGGCTGCTGATGTCGATGGCCGGGACCATCCGCTTGATCTCATCCGGATAAATGAGCTTGCTATCGACACCCAGCACCTGATTGTTTTCCGCGCGCACCCGCAGGCCAATGAGAGAAGAATCCGTGTGGGCTAGCGTGAGATGTCCGCACTGGCTGAACAGAACATTCCATCCCAGCTCTTGAGACATTTGTTCATAGAGTTTCACGGATGCATCGTAAAAAGGAATGCCTTCCTGCGTGCGATAGTTGGAGCGCAGAATCGCCGTATTGCGGCCGCTGTTTCCGCCGCCCAGATAGCCCTTGTCCAGCAGCGCGATTTTCTTCACGCCATGCCGCTTGCCCAGATAATAGGCGGTAGCCAGGCCGTGGATGCCGGCTCCGATGATGACGACATCGTAGGCTGATTGCAGCTCGCGCGGCTTCCACATTCTCTCGGTCAAGCTTCGAGCCTCCAACACGCTTCCAGGCCGAACGGCGTTATGTGAAACTCCTCGCCTGCGTCGAGAATGGCCTCCCACACGAATTCAGCGTAGTCGCGCGGGACCATCACAAGGTAACCAAGCTCGTCTCGCAGAACCAGGCTGCGCACATGTGCCACGGAGCCATACGCTTTCGTCAGATCCAGATTGAGCGACGTGAGCTTGCTTAGCACTGCCCGGGTATTGGGTCCCGCAATCAAAAAACGGGCGTAGGGAGAAAGCGGTTCGTGGATGTGGCTGAGATCGCAGATGCCCACGCTCGCCATGACCGCGTCCGCTTCTTGCTTGGCGTTCGAATAACGCAGAGGAACGGACCAGCCCTGCTCTTCGGCCAGCGTGGCGCCCGCTTTCTCATGCCAACGATGTAATGCAGAGCGCTTCATTACATCCTCAATCGAGCGCCGTCCGGATCGTAGAAAACGTGTTGGGTTACCGTAGCTTTGACGGGACTTCCATTCACCCGAACCTCGATTCCAGAGCCCTCAGCGGCGGATCCGGCTGTAACCCACCCGAGTCCGATGGCTTTCTGGACAGCGGGAGAATAACGCGCGCTGGTGACGCGTCCAGCCAGCGCGCCATTGACCAAAATCGCGGCGCCATCCTCGGGAATTTCGTTCGCGCTCATCGTGAATCCGACCAAGCTTTGCTGCGCCGGCGCGCCCTCCAGCTTTCCAAGGGCGAATTTTCCGATGAAATCGTTCTTCTCATGTTTCACCACCCAGCCCATCCCAGCTTCATAGGGACTGGTAAGAGCGTCTGTATCGACGCCAATAATGACGTGCCGCTTCTCTAACCGGAGCAGGCGCTGCGCTTCCACGCCGAATGGGCGAATCCCGAAAGCCCGTCCAGCATCCATCAAAGCGTTCCAAAGATGTTCGCCGGATTCCGCTGCGTAGTGGATCTCCCAGCCAGTTTCTCCGACAAACCCGATGCGCATCAAAAGCGCGGGAACACTCGCAACTTCGGCGTTACGGCAAGCCATGTACGGAAACGCGTCATTGGATAGATCGCAATCCGTGAGAGCGCTCAATACATCCCGCGCCTTGGGACCCGCGAGATTGACGGCCGCCAGCGCCGACGTCAAGTTATTTACCCGAGCGTCCCAACCCGCGCCCGCCAACCACCACTCCAGCCACTGCTCCACAAAGTCCAAGTTCCCGGTAGTGGTGGTGATGAAGAATTCATGGTCTTGCTGGCGCGAAATGGTGCCGTCATCCAGCATGATGCCGGCTTCATCGCACAACACTGCGTAGCGGACGCGGCCCGGTTTCAAATCAGAAAACCGGTTGGTGTAGACCTTATCCAGCAGCTTGCCGCTATCTCGCCCCTTCAACGACAACTTGCCGAGCGTGCTGACATCGATGATTCCCACGGCTTGCCGCACGGCATTATATTCCTGCTGTACGCACTCTCGTTCCGTCTGAGCGCTGTTGTAATAACGAGGGCGTTTCCAATCGCCCATATCCATCCACACGGCTCCCAAATCCTCATGCACGTAATGCATGGGCGTGCGTCGAATGGGATGATGCCGCGCCCCACCCAGCGCGCCTAGCGTAACTCCGGGATTCGGAGGACGCGACGTAGTGACGCCGGTCTCGGGAATCGTGCGGCCGGTTTCACGCGCGCAGATGCCGATGGCCTGAAGCTGGCACATGCGTCCCTGGCACGGTCCCATGGTTGTTGTGGTGTAGCGCTTCAGCAACTCAATGTGATCGAAGCCTTCGGCCACACTGTCGGAGATGTCTTGGCTCGTGACGTCGTTGCACAGACAGACGAATGTTCGTTTGTTGGGCATCGACACGACTGTCGATGCGGCACGCACGGGTGCGTGCGCTACGTCTCCCACCGCTGTGATGTTGGGCGGAAGCTCAGTTGGTACGAAGGCGCCGGCTTGCTCGCTCCATTCCAGTTCGGCTCCGGCTTGCGAGAGCAGCCCTGCGTCCGGGATGCGATGCCAGCACATGACAACTAAATCGCATGCGAGGTGGCCGCGCGTGGTTCGCAATCCTGTAACGTGTTTGCTGCCGGTAGCTTCTATTACGTCGCTGGCGGCAACGGTTGCGACCACGGAGATACCTGCGCTGCGAAGCTCATTCGCGGTACCCTGTTCGTTCGAAATAATAACCGCGTTGGTTCCCGGCTGAATGCCGTGCCGGTGAATCAAGCGCCGGACAGCGGTGGACAACATGATTCCAGGCAGATCATTGTTCTTAAAAGTTAGCGGCGCCTCATAAGCCCCGGTCGCAACTACTACGCGTTTCGCTCGGATGTGGACCAGACGCTCGCGGGCACCCGAATGCGGCTCCGATTGCAGTACACCGAGCAAATTTCCCTCATAGATTCCGAAGCAGTAGGAACGCGACAGTAGCATAAACTTCGAGTCGGCTGGCACGACGCCGTGCGGCTGATCGTCCACCACCACCACGCGTTCGCCTTGCTCGGCAGCCTCGCGCGCGGCCTTCAATCCGGCTTCGCCGCCTCCGATTACGGCCACGCCGGCTTGCATGTGTGCGTGTTCGTATCGGGCTTCGGGACCATCCGGCGGAGGCGCATCACCCAATCCCGCAACTTTGCGGATTTGTGCCTCAGCCAAGTGCCACATGCGGGGATTGGTGAAGTGTTTGTAGTACCAACCTACCGGCATCATCCAATCGAAGTGCTGCGCGATGGCCAGATAATCGAAATCGAGCGACGGCCGCGCGTTCTGATGCTTCACCGCCATGCCGGCGCGCGCCGGAGTGATACAGGTGCGGACGTTCGGAATTCCATCCACGTTCATCAGGCAGTTCGGACAATGGCCTGCGCAGCATAGCAAGCCGCGTGGCCGGTGATATTTAAAGCTGCGAGTGAAAATTCGCTGACCGGCCCGATATAGGGCAGATGCCACCGTATCGCCTTCCTGGATAGGAATCGGTCTTCCGTTAAAGTGGATGTCCACTCTCGATTACTCCGGATTCCATGTGGCGAGCACAGTGTTGGTTCGAGTGTCCCGCAGGGCTTGGAACCACTTGCGGCAGCCGTTGCGATGGAACCACCATTCCTCCTGCTCGCCGGCCTCATTCGCTTTCGTGTAGATATATTGGAACCAGGCCTCTTCGCTATCGCCCTGCTGCGGCCGCGATTTCACTTCGCCGCCGAAGCGGAATTCGTAGGCGCTGCGTTCTCCACATTCCGGACAAGCCAGCAAAAAGGACATTCAGCTTCCAAATACCTTTCTGGTGCCCGCCAGCGGGATGCCGCAGATCACGGAAGCTTCCGCGGTGAGCGCCGCCATGTCTTCCGGTTCCAGATGATGAACGTCGCTCTTTCCGCAAGCGCGGGCGAGCATCTGAATTTCCATCGTCATCACGCGCAGCAAGTTGAATACGCGTTCGGCGCCTTCGTCAATGTCCAGGCGTTTCATCAGCACCGGGTCCTGCGTTGTTATTCCCACCGGGCAGCGGCCGGTGTGGCAATGGTGACAATGGTACGGTGCTGTTCCAAGGGCGTGATAGTCAATTTCATGAATCGCGCGATTGCAGTTCAGCGCGATCAACGCAGCCGTGCCGATATATATTGCGTCCGCACCCAGGGCGATGGCTTTCGCCGCGTCTACTCCATCGCGAATCCCGCCCGCGATGATTAACTGCACTTCTCCATAGAGGCCGATATCTTCCAGCGCGCGGCGCGCTTCACAAACCGCTGCCAGCGTAGGCAAGCCAGTGTGTTCCTGCAGAATGGCCGGCGACGCGCCAGTACCGCCCTCCATTCCATCCACCACGATCACGTCCGCACCGGCTTTGGCCGCCAGTTTTACGTCGTCGAACACGCGGCTGGCACCCATTTTGATGAATATCGGAACCTTGCCGTCGGTAGCTTCCCGCAGTTCTTCCACTTTGATGACCATGTCATCGGGACCGAGAAAATCCGGGTGGCGGGCGGGGCTGCGTTGATCCACGCCCATGGGTAAATCGCGTTGATGGGCGATGATATCGGAAATTTTCGATCCCAGCAGCAGGCCGCCGGTTCCGGGCTTCGCCCCTTGGCCGATGGTCAGCTCAATGCCGTCCGCTTCGCGCATGTCGTGAATGTTTATTCCGTAACGCGATGGCAGAACTTCATAGATCAGGTACTTGCTATTATCACGTTCCGCGCGCAGCATGCCGCCATCGCCGGTAGTGTTGGAAGAACCGGCCATGGCCGCGCCTTTCGCCAGCGCAGTTTTTGCGTTTAGCGACAGCGCTCCCCAGCTCATGCCCGTAATCATGATGGGGATGTCGAGTTCAATCGGTTTTTCCGCGTGGCGCGTCCCGAGGATCGTTTCCGTGGAGCATTTCTCGCGATAGCCTTCCAGCGGAATGCGCGTGAGCGAACAAGGCAAGAAGGTCAGATCGTCGAACGTGGCCCAGCGGCGTTCGCGCAAAGTGCCATAGCCGCGAATTTCATAGATTCCCGTGGCGGCCTTGCGTTGGATTTCTTCGATTATGCCAGGCTGAAATGTTCCGCTGGTTTCGAGCACCCTACAGCGCCTCCTGCCAGATGGTCCGGTCGCGCTGGCTAAAATTCCAAAGTCTGCGGCCTGAAATCACTTTCTTGAAGGCCTTCCCGGCAGGTTTGGTTTTGCGGATTTCAAACGGCAGATAGCGCTCCAAAGTGGCGTCTAGAAAGTTCACATCGTCGGCGCTCAAATCTTCCCGCACGGTGTCAGTTCCGAGTCCAGCGATCTTTCCGCCCACATAGCAAACCGTCTCGTACATGGAATCGGCGAATGCATCGCCGGTATCGCCGCAAACGATCAGCGATCCCTTCTGGCCCATAAAACCGGCCATGTAGCCGCAGTTTCCGCCGATCAGCACCAGGCCGCCTTTGATCGAGACTCCCGCGCGAGCGGCGGCATCGCCATAGACGACCACCGCGCCTCCGCGAATGGCCGCGCCTGCGCCGTTTCCGGCGCTCCCGTGCACGATAGCCGTTCCGTTCAACATGGATTCGGCCAAACCCCAACCAGCGCTCCCTAGTACTTCCACAGTGGAGCCATCCGCCAGCGCGCCGCAGTAGTATCCGGCGCTGCCTTCGATGGTCACGTGCGCGCGTTCCAGAATCGCGACGGCCAAGTTGTGGCGCGCGCCGGGATCCCTAACTGTGATCTGCTGGTCGCCGCCTCGAATGCGCGATTTGATGTCCGAGTTGATTTCGCGGATGCTCCGGCCGCCGCAAATCACTTCCGCCATATGCGTGACTCCTTGGCTTGCGCCTCGCGCACCGCGTAATCGCCCGGGAGCGCGTTCCGCAACGCGATCTCTTCGGTCGCGATAGCAACAAAGTCACTGGTTTCGGCGTACAGTAGCGGCTTCAGAGCAAATTGATCTTTCACGAAACCAAGCTCGGAGTCGGTGGCCACCACGCAGCTAAAAGATCCGTCCAGGTCGTGATGCATACTTTCAAAGGCTTCTTCCAGAGTGCGCCCGGCCTTCAAGTGCCCCGCCAGATAGATGCCGATGATTTCAGAATCGTTCTCGGTATAGAAACGAATACCGCGCTGCTCATAGCGGCGGCGAAGCTGATGATAGTTGGTGATATGGCCATTGTGAGCGGAGGCCAAATCGGGATAACCATGCGACCAGAACGGTTGCGAATGGCTGAGATCCACACGCGATTCGGTGGATAGCCGCGTGTGGCCGATACCGTGCGTACCACGAAATCCGGAGACATGATAAGTGGCTTCCAGATTTTCCGGTGATCCCACTTGTTTGACGATTTCGAGGTGTCGCCCCAGGCTCACTACTCAGTTCCTGGCTCAACCGATTCGACGGCTCCCATCAACTGCTGAAGACATGCATCGCCCGCGATGCGGAATCGCAGATAACAATCCGTGATGCCGGAATCGGTGACCGCGCCAAACTTCCCGGCCGCGGCGAGAATCTTCGCGGCGGAATCTTCGAAATGGTCCAAGCTTGCGAGCGCTACGCGCGCGACCAGTTGCCCGTCCCGCGCATTGCCGTAGAGTGCAACGCCCGCGGAATCCGGGCCGCGGCATCCCAGAGCGCTGAGCATACCCAATACGGTGCATCCCAGCGCACCTGCATTGTTGCCCGTTTTGTCGAGAAAGCCCACGATTCCGCACATCAGTTTGCGTCCGCCTGGATTCCTGCAGTATACAGGCTGTATACTGACAGTGCAAGCAGAGCATCAGCCGTATGCCGACTACACTAGTGAGAAAGAAGAAGGCCGAGCGGGAAGGCGAGCTGGACCGTGTTTATCGCACCCTACGCGAATGGTTGATCGCTGTCCGTCTGCGGCCCGGCGAGTTTCTGTCCGAAGTGGATTTGGCCGCCCAGTGCCGCACCAGCAGAACGCCGGTACGCGAAGCTTGTGGACGGCTGGCGCAGGATAAGTGGTTAGTCCGAATCCCGCGCAAGGGCTATCTGGTGGCGCCCATCTCCGTTCGCGACATTGTGGAACTGTACGAATTTAGGCGATTGCTGGAATGCTTCTCCGCTGAGAAAGTGGCGCGTTCGGCAAGCCGCGAACAATTACAGGAGCTCCGGGATCTGGTGCGGATTGAGAACGATCCGGCAGCCGAACTTGAGGAAATTCTCCCGTCTAACCAGGCCTTTCATCTGCGCCTGGCACAGATCGCCGGGAACCAGCGCGTGGTGGACGAACTGAAATTAGCGATGGGCTACGTGCAACGGCTGGATACGCTGTGTACCCAGACGGTTCCAGGCTGGATTCCGCACACCGATATTCTAGCGGCCCTCGAAGCCCATCGCCCGCAGGAAGCGCAGCAGGCGATGGCCGTACATATCGATAGTTCGCGGGACAAAATGATCAAGCTATTTGGGAGCTGACGCGCTTGGTAACAACCTGGCGGCGCCGGGCGAGGAAGCACATGCCGGCCATCGCCACCATCAGGACTCCGTAGAGGCGCGGCTCAGGGGTCGGGGCCACTTGAACCAGGAAGGTCTGCTTGTCCGATCGTAAATCCAAATTTCCGGAGCTGTCGGTGGTCCAAGAAACAACCGCCCAGTCGGCCGTGTTTACTCCAGCGTAGTTCAGCAGCGCCTGGTGGATCCAATACTGATCGGTGGTGTTGTCTGAATCGTTTCCACTGATGGTGGAGAAGCCTCCCGAGAGGCTGCTGTTGTTGGTGAGAGCCCAGATGGCTTCCTGAATCGCCAGATCCTGCGGGGTGTTGGCTACAATGGCGCCCGCTTCGGAACCCGTAAAGCCGTCGTATTGCGACACCAGATAGGCGGCCATTTCATAACGCGACGTGGCATCGCCCGGAAGCGCGACACTATCAAAAGTGTCGGTTGTATTGGTCCAGCTCGGCGTTCCGCCGTTGGTGACGTTCCCGAATTTGACGAAGTTGGAGCTGGCGGCGACATTCCCGAGCAGGGTCACGTTGCCGAAGCCGGTGTCGCCAAAATTAAACTCTTCCTGATCGTCAACGCACCAGAACAGAGTGCTGTAGCCGTTGACGGTCCCCGAGAATTCGCCTCCGCCCACGCCCATTTGGGAAGATCCCGAAGGTGTGGCGATAAGATCCAGCGACCGCGCCAGCCCAATATCACTGGGGCTCGTAATAGGCGCCGGATCGGCTAGGGCGACGGTTGCGGTGACCGTCAACGTAAGAAACAGCAGTGTAAATTTCATTCTTCTCCAATCTATAGTTCGACCTCAGTCTAGCCGCCAGCCAGTTGAGCGAACAATGGGATTGGAGGGGCACCCGGTCCTGGTACTAATGTGCGCAACGGGCTATGGGTTGCCGGCGGCAACGCTTGGGCTTGTGATCACGTGCCCTATTCCGAGCACTACATTCGTCTTGCTGGTGGATTCATCGAAGATTTCCAGTGTTCCAATCAGCGTACAAGCCGCGGTTGTGGTGGTGGAGGTGGGTGGCGGGACAATGGCGGGAATGGTAATGGCGGCTCGGATCTCCCGGCGGTCCAGGGCGGTCAGCGCAAGATCCTTGTGGCTGAATAGAGCCAGGTATTGACTTTGTCCGGGAAGGACAATGGCCGGAGCAGTCTTGAGCAGAGTGCCTTTGCCATCCCAGAAATTAAGAGTGGCTGTGCAAACCACGCCCACGGCGGGCGCGGCAACGCCTGGATTCAGAACACCTGGGTTCAGAACATTCAAGCGGGCCGCTTGTCCGTCCGTAATACCGATCATGCCGGAGGTACGAGTTTCGGGCGCCGGCACTACTGGAGTAGATTGAGCGAAGAGCCCAACTGCGGCCATCGCGAAGACACACATCTTCTGAGTAAATGTGAACATTGGGTTCACTCCTGGATTTTGGATTCGGGACCGTCGATCGACGCAGCGGGGAGCGCCCGATCCCGTACCTTGGGAACACAAAAGGCGCAGAGAAGTTCTGGTGCTAGCGCTAGAATAACGGAAGCATGGAGCGCTTCCGCAAACGATTCATCCTCATAGGCAGCGCTATCCTGATCACGCAACTCGGCGGAACGCTGGGTTTCGTCCTGATCGACCACTATCCGGTGTTCGATGCGTTTTACATGACGCTCATCACCATCAGTACGGTGGGCTACGCTGAGGTGCATCCGCTGAGCCATGCGGGACGGGTTTTCAATTCTTTTCTGATATTCTTTGGCGTTACCATCATGCTGCTAGCGGTAGGCGGCATGACGCAGGCTATCATCGAGCTGGAGCTGAACCAGTATTTTGGAAAGCGGCGGACCAAGAAAATGATCGATCATTTGCAGGGCCACTACATTGTCTGCGGTTTTGGCCGCGTGGGCCGGGGCGCAGCGTTGGAGCTCCAGAGGGCGGGCGCGCCGTTTCTGGTGGTGGACAGGAACGAGGACAAGGTGGAATGGGCCATGAAGCTCGGCATGCTGGCGGTGCTGGCGGATGCCACCGATGACCAGACGCTGGCCGACGCGGGACTGCAGCGGGCCAAGGGGTTGATCGCGACCCTGCAAAGCGACGCGGACAACCTGTTTGTGATTCTCTCCGCGAAAGCTCTAAAACCCACGCTGCTGGTTTCGGCGCGCATCGCATCCGAGCAGAGCGAGAAAAAGATGCGGCTGGCCGGCGCGGACTATGTATTCGCGCCTTACGATATGACGGGCAATCGGATGGCGCAGGTGATGCTGAAGCCGCATGTTTCGCAGTTCATCGATTTCACAACCAAAGGCATGGGGCTGGATGTCGGAATCGAGCAGGTACGCGTGCCGGCTACGAGCGAACTGGCTTCGAAGACGCTGCAGCAGATGCAGATCCGCAGGGAGTTGGGCGTGATCATTCTGGCCATCCGCAAATCCGATGGCCGGATGCTGTTCAATCCGCCGGCTGAGGCCGAGATCGAGGGCGGCGATTTTTTGATCGCCATGGGCGAGAGCGCCAATCTGCATAAGTTGGAACAGATGCTGACGGAGGTGCAGGCGTGAAGATTTTGACGGCGGCCCAGATGCGTGAAGTAGATCGCCGGACGAGCGAGCTCGGCGTGCCTTCGCTGGTTCTGATGGAAAATGCCGGGCAACGCGTGGTGGAGCTGCTGGCTCACAAATACGCTCCGTTGCGCGAGCAGCGCATCGTGGTGATCTGCGGCAAGGGTAATAACGGGGGCGACGGATTGGTGGTGGCGCGGCAGCTTTATACGCGATTTCGCCCGCGGACTTTGGATGTAGTGCTGGCGGGCGATCCGGCTGAGATGGAAGGCGACGCAGCGGCTAATTATCGGATGCTGGAGGCGGTTGGGTGTCCGGTGAGCTTCGAACTTACTCCCCAGATGGAAACTGCGACGTTGATTGTGGACGCGCTGCTAGGCACCGGAATTCACGGAGCCGCGAAAGGCCGCGCGCTGGAGCTGATCCGGGCCATCAACGGCCGGTTTCCGCTGGCAGATGTTGTGTCGGTGGATCTTCCCTCCGGCCTCGATAGCGACTCGGGAGTTCCGCCAGGAGAAACGGTTCACGCCAACCACACTGTAACGTTCACCGCGCCGAAGTTGTGCCATGTACTATCGCCGGCGTGCGAACTCGCCGGCGAATTGCACGTGGAAGCGATTGGTAGTCCGCCGGAATTGTTCGAGCAGGACGCCTCAATTTATCTTTCGCTCTCGGAACCGGCGCTGTTCGCGCACTTGTTCCAGCCACGCGTGCGGGATTCGAACAAAGGATTGTACGGGCACGCGCTGGTGATCGCCGGATCTCGCGGGAAGAGCGGCGCGGCGGCTATGGCTGGAATCGCAGCGCTGCGCGCGGGAGCGGGACTAGTGACAGTGGCGTCCACGGAAGCCGCCCTCGGTAGTATCGCCGCCCATGCTGCTGAGATTATGACTGAGCTGCTCGGGTTCGATGAAGCGGCGCGCGCTCGAATGCTCGAACGCAAGAACGTAGTTGCAATCGGGCCGGGCCTTGGCCAGGATACTGAGACTGTCCGGTTTGTTCGAACGATGGTGGAACAAACGCAATTGCCGATGGTGGTGGACGCGGACGGATTGAACGCGCTGGCCGGCCGTCCGACGCGGTATCGATGGCCACGCATCTTCACGCCGCATCCAGGAGAAATGTCGCGCTTGAACGGCCGCACCATTGCGGAGATTCAGGCCGATCGGATCGCGACTGCTCGATCGTTCGCCACTGACCGCGATGTTTACCTGGTTCTGAAGGGAAACCGCAGCGTCATCGCCGCGCCGGATGGGCGGGTTTGGATTAATCCCACTGGTTCGCCGGCGATGGCGACTGGAGGGACGGGCGATGTTCTCACCGGTCTGATCGCTGGATTGGTCGCGCAGTTTCCGGATCAAATTGACGCTGCGTTGCTGGCCGCGGTTTATTTGCATGGAAGATGCGGCGAGCTGGGCGCGGCGAAGCTTGGCGAAAAATCGCTGATTGCTACGGATTTGTTTGAGTTCTTGCCCGAGGCCATGCGTGAAGTCGCGGATCATTCACACACGGTCTGAAGAGGAGACCGTTGCGCTGGGCGAGGAGCTTGCTGCGGAGTTGCCGGCGAAATGCGTAGTGCTATTGATCGGCAATTTAGGAGCCGGCAAGACTACGCTCGCGAAGGGCATCGTCAAGGGGCTGGGGGCCGCACAGCCTGACGAAGTTTCGAGTCCTACCTTTACACTGATTCATGAATACGGGCCGCGGGTCTATCATGTCGATCTGTACCGGTTGGATCGCGCGGAGCAGGTGGCCTCGATTGGCCTGGATGAGATTTTCGAGCGCCCAGCGGTGGTGTTAGTGGAGTGGGGTGAGCGGTTTATGGAGTTGATGCCGGAGGAGAGGGTGGAGATACGGCTACGGGCGATCGGCGATGGGGAGAGGGAGATTTCTATTTTGGCCGCGAATGAACGCGAATGAACGCGAATAAAACGTGTCATTCTGCTGCCGTCTGGTCTCGTTGAAGGTTGCTCAAATATGCTAGGTCGGTTAGTTTCTTTGTTCGGTACCAGATCAGAGTTGCGGCGAGAATTAGTGTAACTAGGGTGACCACCGTGATCAGGGTTGAGGACAAGTGGCCGGATTCGTGGTAGATCCAGGAGAGGCAGAACGTCATTTCTACCGCGTAGAGAATTGCTCCAAATGTTACGGAGCGGAGATTCGCGCGGCAACGGCGGATGGAAAGATCCAGGAACGCCGAATTGGTTACGGCTGCGGGTGACCAGGCGTTTTTTCGATTGGATAATGCGAAGGTCCAGGCGGCCGCAATGAAGAGCCAGGTTGCAGCGGCTAGGATCAGCATTGCGGGGTGTGGATTCCGCATGGCCAAAAGCACCGTGCCGCCGCCGATCACCAATGTCACCAGGATTTCGGCTATTAATACGATCCGCATGTAGAGCGATTGGCGCGCTACTCGCTTCCGAAGGTCCGTCAGTACAGGCGCCTCTCGCGAGGCTTGCCACTGTTCGCGCCACAGTTCTAGTTCAGCATCCAGTTTCATTTGCTTTTCTCCAGGAGTTGCCGCAGCAGTTGGCGCGCTCGATTCAGGCGAACGCCAACATTGGTTTCGGTGACGCCCAGGATGGCTGCGATCTCACCATACGACATTTCTTCGAGTGCCAGGGTGATGACTTGCCGGTAGGGCAACGGTAGGCGATGAATTGCCTGGCGGAGGCGTTCGCCCTGTTGTTCCTGAGCGAGACCGGTTTCGGGATTGGGGCGAGAGTCGCGGAGCGGGGCCTCCGGGTCGATGGGAGAAGTTGGTGCGCGATGACGCCGCAGATAATCGATGGCGCGGTTGTGGGCCACGCGGAATAGAAATGTCCGCTCGGAGCATTCGCCTCGGAATCTGGAGAGCGCTTTCCAGAGCGCGATCGCGATGTCCTGAAACAGATCGTCGCGATCGCTGGAGGTGTTGGTATAGCTCGCAGCCAGCCGCAGCAGCGCCGGACCGTTTTCGGTTAGCAATCGATTGAGCTGCTCTTCGATTGCGGGTTCTGCGTCCGCGGCTTCGAAGCTAAACATAGCGTCTTAAGTAATTGCGCATAGTCTGCGTAGAGTATCGTTGGGTTTGGTCCACTCAGCGAATTGATCTTCAACGGCAGCCACGACACTTTCCAGGAAGCCGAAGTAACGGTTGTGGAGACACAGCCGCCGCGTGAGTTTCCAGGCCCGCTCGATGGGATTCAGCTCAGGGCTATAGGGCGGCAGAAAATCCAGACCGAATTGGGGAGCCTGGTGGTCGCGCCACTCCCGATGGAGTTTGGAGCGGTGGTACTGAGCGTTGTCGCTGATGGCCAAAACGCGCTGGCCGGGAACGGCGCTCGCTTGCTGAAACATTTTCAGAAACTGCCAGAAGGTCTCTCCGTTGAACCTGCCAGTTTCCCGACGGAAGAGAAACTTGCCGTCCCGCAGACGCACGGCGGCAAAGTAACCGACGCTCTT
>Ga0116135_1000195_pt1 | contig 32553 bp, 27 predicted proteins | sample June2015DPH_20_1_FD_89738 | JGI IMG/M metagenome (GOLD analysis project Ga0116135, IMG submission 89738) | Peatland microbial communities from SPRUCE experiment site at the Marcell Experimental Forest, Minnesota, USA - June2015DPH_20_10 | ecosystem: Environmental > Terrestrial > Soil > Wetlands... | reverse complement strand
CGTTCATGATCTGGATGCTCTCCAGCAGATGATCCAATGCTTTTTGGCGCACCACGAGGTCCGGATTTCCGAGCGATCCAAATTTGTATATCTGGTCTTCAAATAGGTTGGGATTGATGGAGCCTGGGCGCAGTCCATATTTCACCGCGAGCCGCTCGACATCGCCCGCGCTCGCCACGCCTTGAGGCAAATCCCACAGCACGTGGATTGCAATGGTCGGGCAGACACCGGTCCAGCGATGTACTTCGGCTGCGTCGCTGAATTTCTCTTCGATGTTGGTGGCCGCCGCGGGCTGAAGAAATTTGCCGAAGCGCGTTCCGGTGTTTGCAAATCCCCAGGAGGGTAGTTCGATGCGGAACGAATCCAGAGCTTTGCGGATCTTGTCGGCCTGCTGGCTGGTCATTTACTTTTCCACGTAGAACAGATACGTAGCCGCGTAGCTCACGCGCTCTTGATCGCCCGCGTGCTGCGCATCGCACGGCTTATCGGAAGGCGGCAGTCCACCGGAAGTATCGATTCTATGAATGATTTTCACTTTCTCAAACTGTTTGGTCCCGTCTATGGCCGGAAGTTCCAACCAATGAACCGCGTCTTTGTTCGGCAGGAAATGCTTTGCTAATTTGCCATCGCTGCGCACGATGCTGCCATCGGTCGCTTCCCACGTGGGTCCTTTGTAATGATGTACCGTTAACGTCTTCTCGCTGTTCATCATAATCGCATCAGGATCTGGGCCTGTCCACGCAAAGCCTGGCGAGGTTCCCCGGCAGGTGTAGATCTGAACGCTATTAGGCAGGGTTTGGAATTTAAACTGAACTCTTAACCCATCCGGATCTTTCAATTCCGAATTTGGCAGCGGATTCTGCGCGGTCTGCGAAGCCAGCGGCAGTGACAAGAAGACCAGTGGCAAGAGATTGCTCCAGTTCATAGTTACTAAAGATTTTAGCAGCCGTCAACATCCCTGTTGTTTTCCAAAAGGGAATCCGTCATACTACCTGTGGGTAACCAAAAGAGGCGGCAGCGATGAGAGTGCTAAGGCGGTTCTTCACCCGGCTGGTTAATACCAGCCCTCGGCGGCGAGATGAGGAACGCTTGCGCGCAGAGGTGGAAGAACACCTGGCTGAGCAGACCGCGGAGAACGTTCGAGCCGGTTTACCGCCGGTGGAGGCGCGCCGCCAAGCCGTTCTGAAGTTCGGAGCGGTGGAATCGATCAAGGAAGACTATCGCGATCAGCGCAGTCTGCGCTTCGTGGAAGCGCTCTTCCAGGACATGCGCTACGGATTGCGCCAATTGCGCAAGAATCCTGGATTGACGTTCACGGTGCTGCTGACTTTGGCATTAGGAATCGGCGCCAATACGGCGATCTTCACGGTGGACTACGCGACGTTGCTCGCGCCGCTGCCGTATCCCGATGCCGGCCAATTGGTGATGGTCTGGTCGAAGATGCAAGGCCGCAACGCAGTTTCGGCGGCCGATTTCACCGACTGGAAGCGCCAGAGCACAGCATTTCAGGATCTGAATGCGCAGACCGAACGTTCCTTTAATGTCGCCACACGTGACCAACCGGAACGCATGCAAGGCAGGATCACCACGCCGGGCTTATACGGGATGCTGGGAGTTCCTTTTACGCTGGGCCGCGATTTTCTGCCGGAAGAAGGACAGCCGGGCAAAGACCACGTCATCATACTTACGCATAAACTGTGGGAACGGCTGGGGAGCAATGCGAATGTGCTGGGCAAGACCGTACGCATCGACGGCGAGCCGTTTACGGTGGTGGGTGTCTTCGCGCCGGGACTGACAGACCGCGGCCAGGGAGAATTCGCGGTGCCTCTGGCATTTACGCCGGAGCAGTTCAACCGCGAGATGCACTGGGTGGATGTCATGGGCCGGCTCAAGCCCGGCGTGACGATCAAGCAGGCGCAAGCTGATATGGATGCTGTTGCGGCCCGCCTGGCCGTGACTTACCCGGCCAGCAATAAAGGCTGGGGTGTACTTGTTGAGCCTCTGAAAAACGATTTCATCCCTCGCGAGAGGATCATGACGCTCTGGCTATTGCTGGGCGCAGTTGCTTTCGTGCTGCTGATCGCCTGCGCCAACGTTGCCAATCTGCTGCTGGCCAGAAGCATGACTCGTCAGAAAGAAATGGCGGTTCGCAGCGCGTTGGGGGCAAAATCGGGATCCATCTTTGCGCAGTTACTTACCGAGAGCCTGCTGCTTGCGGTTGCCGGCGGCGCGCTCGGCATCGCCTGTGGATATGCGATGCTCGGTGGACTGATTGCCGTGATGCCGCCGAATACTTTGCCGAGCGAGGCGGACCTGAGTCTGAATTTTCCCGTCCTGCTCTTCAGCCTGGCCGCCACCAGCCTGGCTGGTTTGCTTTTCGGCTGCGCTCCTGCGTGGTATGCCTCACACGCGGACCCCGCAGAGGCGCTCAAGGAGGGCGGCCGTTCGGGAATGGGTGCCGGACGTCATCGTCTGCGCCGGTCGCTGGTGATCCTGGAGTTCGCGCTGACCCTGACTTTGCTCACCGGGGCGGGTTTAGCGATACACAGCTTCTGGAATCTCATGCGCGTCGACCTGGGCGTGCGCACCGATCACACACTTACGTTTTATCTTCCGGTTCCCGATTCGCGCTCTCGGGATTCAGCATGTTCTTCTCGGTCGCCGGCCAGCCCACATCCGCTGACCCGTCCGAGCGCACTGGCGGGGGCTTCGAGATGGTTACGCCGGATTACTTCCGAACCTTTGGAATCCGGATCGTGAAGGGGCGCGCGTTTACTGACCAGGACAATGCATCCAGCGTGAGAGTAGCCATGGTCAACCAGGACTTCGTCGATCGTTTCCTGAAAGGCAGCGATCCATTGCAAAAACGTGTGATAGTAGCAGAGTTGTTGTCGCATCCGACGCGAGTGGGCGCACCAGTGGGATGGCAAATTGTGGGGGTCTTCCATAACGTCAGAAGCCGTGGGCTTCGGGAGGACAATCCGGAGGTGTATGTTCCTTTTTGGCAATCTCCCTGGCCCAGCGCTGGAATCGGCGTGAGGACAGAGAAAGATCCCGCAGCCATGGTGAAAAGTGTCGCGGCGGCGGTGCACGCTATGGACCCGGAGATCGCGTTTGCCAATCCGCGCACCATGGATCAAGTCCGGAACGACGTACTGGCAAGCGATCGGTTTACTATGATCCTTTTTGCCAGCTTTGCGGCCATCGCGCTCTTGTTGTCCGCTCTTGGAATCTACGGCGTCATGGCTTTTTCGATCGCGCAACGCTCGCATGAGATCGCGCTTCGGATGGCGCTGGGCGCGACGCGAGGCCGGGTTCTCGCGCTGGTTCTACGGGAGGGTGCGGTACTGGCCAGTGTTGGTTTGGGCCTGGGCCTGATCGGCGCTTATTTTGTGGGCCGCACCATGCAGAGCGCGCTGTTCGGTGTCGGCGCGATGGATTTTTCCGCGATCGCTATGGTGGGATTGGTTCTTCTTGTTACGGCCCTCGCGGCTTGCTATCTGCCGGGGCGGCGTGCGGCGGCGCTCGAGCCGATGCAGGCGTTGCGCAGAGAGTAGGACCCAGAAAAAGCACCGGCTCCCTTACGTCGACAAAGCATTCTGTCATTCGCCCTTAACGAAACAGTCCTATTGTTAAGAAATGCAACGGCGAGCGAAAGTAGCAGTGATCGGCGGAGGGATTTTGGGACTGGCGCACGCGTACGTAGCGGCGCGGCGCGGACATTCCGTGGTGTTATGCGAGCGCGGCCGCGCGGCAACCGGCGCGTCCATTCGAAATTTCGGGATGATCTGGCCTATCGGCCAGCCCTCGGGTGCGATGCACCAAATGGCGCTGCGTAGCCGCGAAATCTGGCTGGAAGTTTTACAGGCGGCGCGGCTGCCGTATCTTCCAACCGGGTCGCTGCATGTGGCTTATCATGACGACGAAGCTGACGTGCTGCGCGAATTCGCTGAAATAGCCCCGCGCGCGGGCTACGCATGCGAGTGGTTGGATGCACCAGCGGTGCTGGAGCGCAGCCACGCCGTGCAACCGAAGGGTTTGAAGGGCGGCGTTGCGAGCTCGACGGAATTCACGGTGGATCCGCGTCTGGTGGTCGCACGTCTTCCCGAATACCTCCGCGAGTTGGGCGTTGCGGTACATTTCGGAGATGCGGTTACACACATCGAACCGCCGTGGATCGAAACCGGCGGCGGGTCGCATGAAGCCGATATCGCCATCGTCTGTTCGGGTGACGATTTCGAAACGCTTTTTCCGGATGTGTTTCGCGCGAGTGGTATAACTCGGTGCAAGCTGCAGATGATGCGCACGGCGCCGCAACCCGCGGATTGGCACTTGGGTCCAGCGCTCGCGGCTGGATTGACGCTGCGGTTTTATAAAGCATTTCAGATGTGCACCACGCTTGGGAAATTGAAGGAACGAGTGGCGCGTGAAAAGCCGGAATACGAAAAATATCTGATTCACGTTCTGGTTTCCGAAACCGCCGACGGCGCCATCACCCTGGGCGATTCTCACGAATACAGCGCCTGCGTCGACATTTTCGATAAGCGGGAAATTGATGAGCTAATATTGCGCGAAGCGGAAACTTTTCTGCGCGTCCCCGATTTTCAAATAGCCGAGCGTTGGCACGGCGTCTACAGTACCCATGCGGAGAAGCCGTTTTTTGAGGCAGAGCCAGACGCGGGAATCCACATCGTCACAGCGCCGGGTGGCTCCGGCATGACGCTCTCTTTCGGATTGGCGGAGCGTACCATCGCGGGGTTGGGTCTATGAAGTTACGCGCGGTTATTCTCGATTGGGCCGGTACGTTGGTGGATTACGGAAGCCGTGCGCCGGTTGCCGCATTGCAATCCGTCTTCACGCCGGCGGGCGTGCCGGTTACGGTAGCGGAGGCGCGGGACTCGATGGGCATTGCGAAGAAGGCGCACATTCGAGCGATCCTCGAAATTGAACGCGTGCGGGCGGCCTGGATTTCGGAGCACGGCGCGCCGCCTTCGGAGCGGGACGTCGAGAAACTTTACGCCGCATTTATCCCGAATCAGATTCAGGTGCTGGCGGATTACTCGGGATTGATTCCCGGAGTTGCGGACGCGGTGTCCAGAATGCGGTCGCGCGGGCTCAAGATTGGAACCACCACCGGCTACAATCGCGCGATGCTGGATTATTTGTTGGAGCGCGCCGCAGCTCAGAATTTCACGCCGGACTGTGCGCTGTGTCCCGACGATTCGGGCGCGGGGCGTCCACTGCCCTGGATGTGTTACTTGGCGGCGATCCGGTTGGAAGTTTATCCCATGGCGGCTTTGGTGAAGATTGGAGACACTCCCGCGGACATCGCAGAGGGCCGCAACGCCGGCATGTGGACTATTGGAGTGACGCGCACGGGCAATGAGATCGGGATCACGGAAGAGGAATGGGCGCAGCTTGCGGACAAGCAAAAGGAGGGCCTGTTGCAGAGCGCGGAGCGGCGGCTGCTAGATGCCGGCGCGCACTACCTGGCTCGGAGCGTGGCGGAGTGCGACGCGATCCTGGACCAGATTGAGACACGCCTGGCGTTCGGCGAAAAGCCGTAGGCAGCGCATGGCGCCGCCCCACAGATTCATGAAGTTGATACAAGAGTGATCTACACTGTCTGAATGCGATTCTGGCAAGCGGTCACACTCTCGCTGCTGGTGACTGGCTATGCCGGCTACTACTTGTGCCGCTCCGATCTTTCCGTTGCGCTGCCGCTGCTGATTGAGGAGATGGCCGCGCACGGTATTCCGCGCGATGAAGCCACCACGCGCCTGGGAACCATCGCGTCTTTCGGCGTGCTGGCTTATGCCATCGGAAAATTTCCCAGCGGTGGGCTCGCCGACTTTTTGGGCGGACGGCGAAATTATCTTTTCGGTATGGCTGGATCGGTGCTGTTCACGTTTCTTTTTGCGGTCTCCGGCGGAATCCCGATGTTCACGCTGGCGTGGATCGGAAACCGCGGTGTCCAATCCTTGGGTTGGGCGGGGATAGTGAAAATCACATCCAAGTGGTTTTCGTTTTCATCCTACGGTACTGTGATGGGCATCATCAGCCTGAGTTTTCTCTTCGGCGATGCACTCTCGCGGCAGTTTATGAGCGCACTGATCGCCCACGGCCTGGGCTGGCGCGGTGTGTTCTATTCCGCAGGCGGAGTTCTGGCGGCGCTGCTGCTGATCAACCTGGTGCTGGTGAAGGAATCGCCGCGAGAGCTCGGCCTTCCGGAACCAGCGGTCAATCCGGACAACCTGTTTCGGGATGCCGGCGAGAAACACACGCCCGAGAGCGTTCAATCGTTGCTCCGGACGTTCGGCCGCAGCCGGGTGTTCTGGCTGGTGTGCATATTGTCTTTAGGTATGACGCTGGTGCGTGAAACATTCAATCTTTGGACTCCCACATATTTCACGCAGGCGGTGGGTCTCACCAATGCCGACGCCGCGCAAAAGAGCGCCCTGTTTCCGTTGTTCGGCGGCATATCGGTTCTGCTCTCGGGATTCCTGAGCGACCGGTTGGGCCGCGCTGGACGCGCCGGAATTATCCTATGCGGAATGCTTCTGGCAGGCGCCACGCTTCTGATTCTGGGCCTGGCAAATTTCAAGGACACTCCGGGCTGGCCCGTGGCATTGGTGGCTCTGGTTGCGTTTCTGGTTATCGGGCCTTACGCGTATCTTGCGGGAGCCATCGCGCTGGATTTCGGCGGCAAGCAAGGCAGCGGAACCGCTTCCGGTTTGATTGACGGCATTGGATATCTTGGTGGTGTGTTGGCCGGCAATAGCATGGCGAACATCGCGGTAACCTGGGGCTGGAAGGGCGCATTCGCGGTGTTGGCTGCCGTCACGTGGCTCGGAAGCATCGCTGCCGCGCTTTACTTTGTGCACCAACGGCAACCGGAACAAAAACTATCATGAATGTAACGACCCAGATATTTGAGTTATTCCAGACGCGCGGACACGATGCCTATTTCGGCGAAGGTGTCTCGCAACGCGAGCACGCGCTGCAGGCGGCTTGGCTCGCCGAAAATTCCAACGCGCGGCCGGCGCTGGTGGTGGCCGCGCTGCTGCATGATATCGGCCATTTGATCCATGGATTGCCGGAAAATATCGCCGACCAGGGCGTGGACGGCTATCACGAAGCTGCGGGAGCAAATTGGCTGAGCGCGCATTTCGGTCCCGAAGTGACCGAGCCCATCCGCTTGCATGTGGATGCCAAGCGCTACTTGTGTTTGACGGACGCCACTTATCGGGCCATGCTCTCGCCATCGTCAGTACAGAGTTTGGCTTTGCAAGGCGGCCCCATGAACCCGGAGGAAGCCCGTGCCGTGGAAGCGAATCCATACTTTGCGGGCGCGGTGTTGCTACGGCGTTGGGATGACGCAGCCAAGGTTCCGGGCCTTACCGTACCCGATTTTGAACATTACCACCATTTAATTGATTCTTTGGTTTTGTGACAGAAACGTTAGTAAATCGGTCAAAAGGTGTGTGAGCTAAGCAACTTTTACCTCATCGTCATTTGTGGACTTGCAGTAAGTACATTGTGTAACATAGGGTTATCCTTTGGAAGGATGGTTGCACTAAGTAGCCGAGAGGAGATAAGTCCTATGACACTTCGCAATACACCTGCGCTCTTGGGTGCCGTAATTGTCCTGTCATTGACGGTTGTGGGCTGCGCGACGAAAAAGAACGTTCGCGAAGCGATTGCACCGGTACAGGATCAAGCTAACAAGACAGATACTCATGTTGGCGCTTTGCAGAAACAAACCGATGATAATAAACAATCTATCGGAGACCTTGACCGGCAGGTAGCCACCGCGGACGAAAAGGCCACCGATGCCGGTAAGAAGGCTGCCGAAGCGGCCGATGCCGCTGCCAAGGCGAATGCTGCTGCTGCCGAAGCTGCTCAGCGTGCGGAGGCCGCCAATACCGCGGTCCAGCAGACCCAATCCAAGTTGGACACATCGCTGCAGAATCTCGATAACTACAAGCTGGTCACCACCCAGCCGGTTTACTTCGGTCTGAACCGGGTTATCTTGACGAAGGACGAGCAACAGAAGCTAGATGATGCGGTCCAGAAGCTAACCAGCATGAAGATGTACATCGTGGAAGTGGAAGGCTACGCCGATCATACCGGTCCTAGCGCTTATAACCGCGAGCTCAGCCGCAAACGGGCGGATGCCGTGGTGCATTACCTGGCGGTGGAACACAGTATTCCGTTGCGGTCGATTCGCGAATTAGGCGCGGGAGCGGACTTCCCGAACGCCGACAACAAAACGCGAGCGGCTCGCAAGGAGAACCGTCGAGTGGATGTGAAGATTTACAGTTTGGATGTCACCGGGCAGTCCCCGGCGGAATCCTCAATGAACACTGCCAAGCCTGTAGCACAGTAGTAATTTTGTTTGAGTGGGGCAGTTACCGTCTACGCAAGGGAGCTGCCCCTCTGTTCGTTAATGTCCGCGTAGAGTGGCCACCAAATCATGCGAGAGAACTTCGGCGCGTTCCGCCAAGCTCTTGGCCGCCCCCAGTTCGTTCTTGCGCTTTTCCTGCGCCTGCTGCATAAAATTTAGAATTTCCGCAACAGTAGCCTGCTGTTCCGTGCTGAGTTGGCGAGTTGCAATAAAGTCGATGCTGGCCTGCGCGTGGGCCAGGCTCACATCAATGGCGGCGTTGTATTGGTGCTGCTGTTCTGGCGTTAGGATGTCTCCCAGGCGTGGGGGATCCGCGGGTGTGGCGTTCGCAGGCGTCGGGGCAGCCGCTGGCACCGGATTGGCTGGACGTGCGGCGCGCTTGGGCGGCGGAGGCTGATCCGGTGGCTTGTTCTTCTGGTACTTGGATTCTTCTTTCGGGGGTGAGGCCGGCGCTGGCGCCGCTGTGGTTGGAGCAGGAACAGGATTTGTAGTAGTAGCGGAGGCGGGCTGCGTGGGTGTTGTCGGTGGCTGATCGTGGGGTACGACCACCGCCGGCGGAGGTTCGGACGGCACTGGAACCGCCACCAGCTTTTTGTGGCAGGAAGAGGTTGTCAACACTAGGAGAACCGTTAGACCTACCGCCGATAGTGGACGGTCAATTGAAAACGCCATGGAACTGGGAGCGAAATCAGGATGTGCCCGTGGCCGAAGTGCGCGCTTCACCGTGATAATCCACCATCCCCGGAAAACGCAGCCGGAAAGTCGTGCCTCTTCCAGGCTCACTGACAAAGTCGATTGTACCACTGTGAAGTTGAACCACCCGGAAAGTTGTCGCCAATCCGATTCCCGACCCTTGTTGTTTGGTCGTGAAATATAGATTGAAGATCCGGTCTTGAATCTCGGCAGGAATGCCGGGGCCATCATCGGTGACGCGAAGCTGGCACTCGTCGGCGTTCCACTCGGTTCGGATCACCAGTTTCCCGCCTTCCGCCATGGCTTCCATCGCATTGTTAACCACGTTGAGAATGGCTTGCTTCAACAGATCCGGGTCTCCGTTCAACCACAACTTACTGGTGAGAACCGTTTCAACCCGGATGTTCTTGGCCTCGGCGTCCACCGATACCAGCGCCAGCACCTGCTGCATCACCTGGTCCAAATCCAGCGGCCTGGCCTGCAGCTCGATGGGGCGGTTGAAGGTCAGGAATGTTTTGACGACAGTGTCCAACCGCTTGATTTCCCGGGCAATCACATCCACCTCCGGCTGCTCGGTGTCGAGTCGCGAGCGCAGCACCTCCAAATGCAGAGCCATGGCATTCAGGGGATTTTTGATTTCGTGCGCGACACCGCCCGTTAAACGGCTGATGGCGGCCAGGCGGGACGAAATGTCGAGCTGGCGCTCCAACTGGCGGCGGCTATCCACATCGCGCAACTTCACCAGCGTGCCCATTTGATCCGGCCCAGGCCCTTTTCGCAAAACCTCCACACTCACCAAGAGCCGGACACTGGTAGGGCCGTCGTGACTGGCGCCATCGCGGCCCGAGCCATCGCGCGAAATGGTCACCGGTTGATCGAGGACGGACTGTCGTGTTTGAAGCGCATTTGCAATCACCCCGCCCAACACGGTGGAGGGCGGGAACAACTCGTCCAGTCCGTGGCCGATCATTTGATCGTGGCTCTTGCCTAGCATGCGTTCGGCGGCATCGCCGGCCATCATCAAGCGGCCGGTACTGTCGAAAAACAACACCGCCTCCTCCAGCTTTTCGAGCAATTGCTCCACATTGCTGCGCAATTCCAGGGCGTCCTGCCGCGCCCCGCGGTATTGTTCACCCAACAGGCTGAGCTTGGAGTGAACCGCGGCGAATTCGCTGGATTCGCGCTCGAGCGGGAGAATCGCCGTATCGAACTGGCCGGCGCGAATCATGTCGATGCTGCGGCTCACGCGCTCCAGGGGGTTGAGCATCAAACTGGGCAACACCGAGCCCAGGAAGATTGCGATGAACAGGGATGAGAAGAAGGTCAGCCCCAGAATCTTGAAAGTGGGATATACGTCATACTTTCTCAGGAATACCGATTGAATCAAAACAGTGATGTGGAATAGAACAACTTGCTGGCTATCGCGGGAAATTCCGATGGGCAGCGTGGTGGAGTAATCCTCGCGGCGCGTCATCAGGTCTCGCAGATTTTCAATCCAGCTGCGGCCGTTCAGATCTCGAAAGTCATGGACAGGTGCGGGTTGGGCGCCGGGTGTAGCCGGAGGGGAAGCAGCCAGAATCTGACCCCGATCGTCTGTCACCAGGATGGCCGCCACCAGCTTTGAGTCGCCCAACGTGCGGTTGAGCATGGCGGTGACATTAGGATCGCTGCGGATGATATCGGTCCAGGCCTGCTTCCATTCATCCAGTGAAACGGGCTTCAGACCGCGCGCAGCGGTCTCGCGCTGCAGGTGATCCGCCAGATTCCCCCTCACGTCTTTGGCGATAAAATCCGCGCGCTCCGCCGCCCCCGTGAACGTCATGCCGGTGAAGTCGTAGAGGTACAGCATCGACATGCCAATCACCACTAGAGCGACCAGCGCAACTATCGCGATGCGGAGACGGGCCTTGATCGACATCTACCTAAGGAGTCGCGGAACCAGCTTCCGCTTCGGCCGCTCCGTACTCCTTCAGCTTGTTGAAAAGCGTCTTCAAGCTGATTCCTAGGATTTCAGCGGCACGGGTCTTGTTGTTACGGGTGTGTTGCAGCGTAATCTGGATGAGCAGCTTCTCCGCTTCGCTCACCGTGGTTCCCACGGGAAGCCGGACAGCATCCGGTTCCGAAATGGGGTGCGCCGGCCGGGCGCCCGCGGGCACTCCGAAATCGCGCGGCAAATGATGTGACGTGATGGTTCCTTCTCCCGCCAGGATGACGGCCCGCTCCAGCACGTTGCGCAATTCGCGAACATTGCCCGGCCAGGAGTAGCGCGTGAACTGATCCATGACATCCGGTTGAACATCCACCACGCGCGTATCGTGCTTGCGGTTCAAGCTCTCGATGAGTGATTCGGTGAGCAGTGGAAGATCGCCTTCCCGCTGGCGCAAAGCCGGGAGGGTGATTTGAAACACGTTCAGCCTGTAATACAGATCCTCACGCAGCTCGCCCTTGCGCAGCGCGTCTTCGATCACTTTATTGGTGGATGCAACTACGCGCACATCCACGGAGATTTCCGTTTTTCCGCCCAGGCGGCGCACGCAGGAATCCTCCAGCACGCGCAGCAGTTTGGCCTGCGTACCCACCGGCATCTCTCCCAGTTCGTCCAGCAACAACGTACCGTGTTGGGCCAGCTCGAAGCAGCCAGCACGCCGCTCCACGGCGCCGGTGAACGCGCCTTTTTCATGCCCGAACAGCTCGCTTTCCATCAGAGTTTCCGGCAATGCGGCACAATTGATGGCCACAAATGGGCCGCTCGCGCGCGGGCTCAGGTGATGAATCGCGCGCGCCACCAATTCCTTGCCGGTCCCGCTTTCGCCGCCGATCAATACCGCCGCCTTGGAGGGCGCCACCTGGCGAATCAAAGAGAATACCTGCTGCATGGCGGGGCAACTACCCACCAGATCCACCAGGACGCCTTTGTAGGACAGTTGCCGCTGCAGGCGCTCGGTTTCTTCTTCCAGGCGGCTTTGATTGGCGGCGCGCTCCAACAACACTTTCAGCGCGCTGGCCTGGATCGGTTTTTCAAAAAACCAAAATGCGCCCAGATCGTGTACGGTCTGCACGGCCGTCTCGATATTTCCGAAAGCAGTCAGGACGATGGATGGCGGAGCATCCCCCTGGGCTTGTAATCGCTTCAGCAGCTCGAAGCCGTCCACGCGCGGCATCATGAGGTCGGTTACCAAAACGTGAACCTGCGACTGGCCCAGTCTATCGAGCGCTTCCTGGCCGTCCGCCGCAGTTTCGACAGCATAACCCCACGATTGGATCATCTTGGCTAGGCCGGCGCGCTGATTCTCCTCGTCATCAGCAATCAATACGCGGGTCTGGGGTGCGGAGGTAGCATTGGCCATCACTTCAATCTTAGCTTGCCAGGCAAATCTTGGCGATTCCGGCCCGAGCTGCGGCGAGCAGCCCCTGGCGATTAGCCGTTTTCCCGTTGATCGAGCAACTGGTCCATTATTTCCTGGCGATACCGGAAGTTCGTAAGCTTGAGTCGAGCAAAGGAATCCGCAAGGTCAACCAAATGTTCAATCGCTTCAACCTGTGCTACCTCTGCCTACGCCGGAAGACCGGCAACCCAGTCACAAACCAAAGCAGGAGCCGCGGGATGGCAAAGTTCCTTGTGCACTGCATCGGGCAGAAATGGGGCTGGTGTCAGCCACTACCAGGCGCATCAAAAGCCCAGGCGTTCAAGGCTCCTGCGTTCACGTTCCGCGTCTTCCCCTGTGTACTCAATCCATACATCATGGGCCTTGAGAAAATCGTCTAGCTGGAAGCTGGTTTCAATTTCTAAGAGACGCTGAGACGGTCGTGCCTATACTCCTCGACTGCCAGCGCCTCTAACGCCCGGCGCGACAGGTCGCCGCCTGCCGCAGTTAGTTGCTTGACTAGATCGTCGGGAATCTGGACAGTCACGTTCATTGCTTTCCTTCTAGGTTACCCCGCTCAGCGTGTCCCGCGGCCATTGTCACTTTGCTAAGTCGATTGAATCGCGGACGGCAATGCCGAGGCCTTCTGTTCGCGTGCCGCCGCGGGCGCCGGCTGCGCCAGCCATCTCTTGATCTGAGGCATGGAGGCCATCGCGGACTGCTCCCCCAGCTCGATCAGCCGGTTCGCACTGGCGAAAGAATCCCAAGACATGTCGGCCACTGGAGGACTAATCACGATGTTGGAATAGCGCCGCCAGCTATTTTCCGTGCGCGCGCTCATTAATTGAAAACAACGGCTGACCACCGAAAACATGTTGCCATAATCCCCGTCGCCTTCCTGATTGGGAATCACCACCGAAATCACGCGATCGGCACCCATCTGCAACAGAGGCGCGGCCGGCACTTCCATGCTCACGAAGCCATCCACCAGCATTCGTCCCTGATAGCGCAGCGGAAGGAACAGGCCCGGATACGCGCAACTAGCGCGGATGGGAGCCACGACATCACCCTTACCGTGGAACGTAACCGGCTGGCCCTTCGCCAAATCCGTGGCGACGATCGCGAGCGGGATCTGCATCTCTTCGAAGCGGTTGGTTTTGAGCAAGCGGCCCATGAAAGTGATCATCCGGTCATTACCGGCCAGTCCCAGCAAATTCACCGTCCAACGCGCGACGTCGCGAAACTTCATGGATAGCGCAATCCGCTGGATTTCGTCGGCGCTGGATCCGCTGGCCATAGCGGCTGCAACTATCGCTCCCGAACTAACGCCCGACACGGCGTGAATCGGAATATTGTTTTTCTCGAGCGCACGCAGAACCCCAATGTGCGCCATGCCTCTGGCGAAACCTCCGCCTAGCGCCAGACCAATGCGCGGCCCTCCCGATCTCGTAGCCAGTCCGCTGCGCAACCACTGCGCGGTGGCTTCCAACCAGCCTAACGCCGGTTTAGTCCTGACGGCGTCCATGTCACTGCCTCCCTGGGTCGCGTAAAATGTCTGGTATACGTGCCCCGACTCTATAGATGCATTTCGGCTTCCAGAGTAGTTTGGATAATAGCGACTCTGTGTGTATTTTACATTACACTACCTGCGCAGCGTGAACTATCGGGTGCTGCCGAGGCCAAGCTCGCTCTGGACCGCTTGACCGTAGTTGGGAGCGCCCTCATGATTGCCGCGCACCCGGATGACGAGAACACCGCGCTGCTCGCCTACCTGGCGCGCGGGCGAAAAGTGCGCACCGGATATCTCTCGCTCACTCGCGGCGAGGGCGGCCAGAATCTGATTGGTCCTGAGCAAGGCGACGCACTGGGAGTAATTCGCACTCAGGAATTGCTCGCCGCGCGCAGAATCGACGGCGCCGAGCAGTTCTTCACGCGCGCCATCGATTTTGGATTCACCAAGACCGCGCAGGAGACATTCGATAAATGGGGACACGATAAGATTCTGAGCGATGTGGTGTGGGTGATCCGCCGATTCCGGCCGGACGTGATTATCCTGCGTTTCACCGGCACTCCGCGCGATGGGCATGGACAGCATCAAGTCTCCGCACTGCTCGGCAAAGAGGCGTTTTCGGCCGCCGCCGATCCGCATCGATTTCCGGAACAGTTGCAGTGGGTGGAACCATGGCAGGCGAAGCGAATCATGTGGAACACGTTCGCTTTTACCCGCGAGCAGGAGGCAGAAGCGGCCAAGTTGCCCAACCAGATTGCGGTGGATCTAGGTAGTTATGACCCGGTGCTGGGGCATTCTTACGCAGAGATCGCCGGCATGTCGCGCAGCATGCATCGCAGCCAGGGGATGGGCGCGCCAGAGCGCAAAGGGTCGTCGAAGAATTTCCTGGTACTAGTAGCTGGAGAACCGGCATTGAAGGATATGTTCGACGGGATCGACACCAGCTGGAATCGTTTTCCCGGTGGTGCTCCGATTGGCCAGATTCTATCGGCAGCGGCGAGCAGTTTTGACATCGAGCATCCCGAAAAAACAGTGCCCGCGCTGCTCGAAGCCAAGAAGCTGATGGCTACTTTACACCAGCCGGCGGTGTATCTCAAGCAACATGAGCTGGAGGAAGCCATTGTTCTGTGTTCGGGATTGTGGCTGGATGCAACGGCCGACAAGTACGCGGTGGTGCCCGGGGGCTCTCTCAAAATCAGTGCGACGGCACTCAATCGGGAAAAGCTTCCGGTGGATGTGGAATCGGTGGACGTGGATGGCATGGCGAAGGCCAAAGCTGACGCAACGCATGGAAGCCCGCTGGTTTTCAATGAGCCGCACGTTTCCGCATTGACCGTGACGGTTCGAAAAGATCAGCCGGTGTCGCAACCATATTGGTTGCGCGAACCCAAGCAGGGCGAAACCTACACGGTTCCGAACCAGATGGACATTGGTCTCGCGGAAAATCCGCCGTTGCTGCGCGCAAATTTCCATTTGCATATCGACACTGCGGATGTCGAAGTGTTCCGGCCAGTCATGTTCCGCTATATCGAGCGTTCCGAGGGCGAACGGACGCGGCCCCTGATCGTGGAGCCGGATGTGGCGCTGCAGCTCTCCGAAGGCGCGCGCGTGTTTCCGAGTGAAGCTCCGAGAAGCATTCACCTGCAAGTGGAAGCGAATGTTCCCGACGCGTCGGGCCACGTGCAAATCAAGGTCCCGGCAGAATGGAGCGTGGAGCCACGTGAACAGGATTTCAAGCTGACCGGCACCGGCCAGGAAACGCCTGTGTCCTTTCGCATCACGCCGCCGGCACACGATTCCAAAGGGGCACTCGAAGCCAGTGCCAATGTTGGCGACGTTAAAATTGCCGTGGGGATGCAGGTGATCAATTACCCGCACATCCCTCCCCAGGTGTTGTTCCCGCCGGCGAAAACCGGTCTGGTGCGTACCGATGTCCGATTGTCGGCTAGGTCCATTGGTTATGTGATGGGCGCGGGCGACGAAGTGCCTGATGCGCTCAGGCAATTGGGTGCCGACGTGATCCTGCTGAGCGCGGACGACCTGGCACGCGGCGATTTGTCGCGCTTCGATGCGATAGCCACCGGTGTTCGCGCCTATAATACGCGGCCTGATCTTCGGGCGAACCAGGAACGCTTGCTCGAATATGTAAAGAACGGCGGGACGATGGTGGTGCAATATAATGTCCTGGAAGGCGGATTTGTCGGCGGCGATCCTTCAAGCGTCGCGAACATCGGGCCTTATCCCATCAAAATCGGGCGCGATCGCGTGACCGTGGAAGAAGCTCCGGTGGAACCGTTGGTGGACAATCCGGTGTTACACAAACCCAACGAGATTGTCGCGAAGGATTTTGAAGGTTGGGTGCAGGAGCGCGGGCTTTATTTTGCATCCGAGTGGGATCCGCATTACCAGGCTCTGTTCGAAACGCACGATCCCGGCGAGAAACCTTTGCGCGGCGGCACGTTATACGCGCGCTACGGAAAAGGCGTTTATATCTTCACTGCGTTCTCCTGGTTCCGCGAGTTGCCTGCGGGAGTTCCGGGCGCGTATCGCATATTCGCCAACTTCCTGAGCGCAGGGAAGGTTCAGTAAGGCGAAAATCCCCTGCGTACTAATACAATCTCGCTCGGGAAATTCATTGAAGATTAATTTTCGTAGTATACTCTTCGAGTTGGACTTTTCTAGCTAAGGAGACTGGACCTAATGCGAAAATTCCTTACGTTGCTACCCTCGCTCGCAGCCGCCGCGGTTGCCACGACTCTAACCTCGATGCCGCTCAGGGCCGATCTGACCGAATTCGATATTGACCGGAACATACTGTATTCACAGACCTCCGGCAGCGCTCCCACAACACCGGTGGGTTATTTCTTCGACTCCCGAGGCGACTTGGCGAACGCCGGCGATTTCGACGGAGGGACGCTCACGCTGCCTCCGGCATCCACCCTCGGCTCCCCACAAAGTTATACTCTTGTCAACCCCACCTTGCTGAACTTTGAGACTGGGTTCCTGGACCTAGGCACTCTGAACGCTGAATTTCCGTTTGGAACGTATACGATTAACGCCACCAATAGCGGGACGTCCGCCTCCGAGAGCGCATCCATCAATTACACGCAAGATGCATTTACCGCCGACGTCCCAGCGTTAACCCCAACTACGTTTAACGGACTGAATGGGCTCAACACCGCGAATCCGTTCACAGTGAACTTCAATTCATTTACACCCAACGGCGCAGCCACCGTGGGCTTCACGTTTTTCTCGATCACCGATGTCGGAACTGGCACCACGATTGTCAGCGACAGCTTTTTATCGCCCACCACGGCGAGTGCCCTGTTGGCGGCAAACACCTTGGCGCCGGGCACTCAGTACTCTTATGAATTGGACTTCTCGGACCGCATCCAAGGCACCGATCCACTGAATGGCGTGGCAACCAATCAGTTGTTCGACGTGCGAACGGACGGCACGTTCACGACGGGATCGGCCGTTCCAGAGCCCTCCGGGACAGCCTTCGCCTGTTTGGCGCTCCTGGCAGTCGCCGGTTTCGCGAGAAGAAAGCGTTTTATTTAAGGGTTATTCATAGGGTTATTCATACCGTAGTGCCGTTGTGGGATCTACCTGCGCCGCCCGGCGCGCCGGCACATAACTCGCCGCGAGCGCAACCACGATCAGTATCAACGCCACGCTTGCGTAGGTTACCGCATCGAGCGGTGTCACTTCGAACAGCCATTGAGCTAGCAGCCGTGTGAGCGCAAACGAGATAGGCAGTCCGATGCACAATCCGATCACGAGAAGCTGTATGCTTTGGCCCAGGGCTATCGCCAGCACGTCGCGCATGTGCGCGCCGAGAGCCATGCGTATCCCGATTTCCTGCGTTCTTTGACCCACCGTGGACGACATCACACCGCCGATTCCCACCGACGCCAGGATCAACGCCGTGACCGCCAGCACAGCCATTAGAATTGACGGAACACGCCGCCACACCAGCGTGGGCGATGCAGCGATCACCGTGTCCATGGTCATCACCTCATCCACCGGCGTATCCGGGTCGAGTGAATGAATCACGCGGCGTGTTCCTGCTATCAAACCGGTGGGTTCCACCGCGGCACGCACCACCAGGCTCATTTCAAGCTGCGGATCTTGTGCGAAAGGAACAAACACATCCGGTCCCGGCGGCAAATCCAATCCGGCGTTTCGTACGTCTGCAACTACCCCGACGATCTCGCGCGGATCGGTGGATTCACGCCACACGATGATCTTCTTGCCGATGGGATTCTCGCTCGGGAAGAAAGTGTTTCTGAGCGTCTCATTGATAACGGCAACTTTGGGACTTCGCTCATTGTCTGCGCCGGTAAAGGATCGGCCACTTGATATCGGCACTCCCATGGCCGCGAAATAATCCTTCCCGATCGCGAGGCATTCGGTGGTGGGAGCCTTCCAGGCAGGCATGTTGCGATCAGCGATGGCGAACGCGGTGGGATAGCTGCGTCCACTCAAAGGGAGCACCGTGATAGTGCTAACGTCCAGTACACCCGGGACTGATTTCAACTTGCGCTGCAGTTCATTGTGGAACGCGATCGCCTGACGCGGTTCCTTGTGGTTGGTGGGCGAAAGCGCCAGGTGCATGGTCAAGAGATTCCGCGGATTGAAACCGGGCCGCACTTCCAACACGTGCATTAGGCTGCGCAGGGCCAATCCGGAGCCCACCAGAAGGACGACGGACAGCGCCACTTCCGCGACCACTAGAGCCGAGCGCAGACGCCCGCCCGCACGTCCGATGCTCGAACCCCGGCTTCCGGACTGCAGCAACGTTTGTGGATCGCGCCGCGAAGCGTAAAACGCCGGCGCAAGACTGCAGGCCAACATCGCAAGCACGCACATTAGAATGGTGAAACCCAGCACGCGTGCGTCAATCGGTATGGATTTCAAATAGGGCAGCCGATCCATGATCTGTTGCGGCAATGACGCACGCAGGGCATCCAGCCCCCAGCGTGCCAGAGCCAATCCCAGGGCCGCGCCAGCCACGCACAGCAGCAGGGTCTCGGTGAGAAACTGGCGAATCAATCGCCGCCGGTTGGCGCCGAGAGCGGTGCGAATTGCCATCTCGCGCTGGCGCGGCACGGAGCGTGCCAGCAGCAGGTTCGAGACATTGGCGCACGCAATCGCGAGCACCAGGCTCACCGCGCCCAGCAGCAACAACAGTGCCGGCCGCAGCGCTCCAGCCATCTGTTCGTGAAAGCGAACCAAACGAATGCCCCAACCAGTGTTGGTCTGCGGATGATCCTTCTCCATGCGCCGTGCGAGCATGTCCATTTCCGTCTGCGCGCGTTCCAGCGTGTAACCCGGCCCGATGCGCCCCACCACTTTCAGCCAATGGGCATAACGATCTTCTTTATGGTTCGGAGGCAATACAAATGGCAGGTATAGTTGCTCGTAGCCAACATAAGACGAGGGCGGCAGAACGCCGATGATGATGTAGCGATCCGCATCCAGCGTGATGGCCTTGCCGATTACGCCTGCGTCGGCGCCGAAGCGCTGCTTCCACAAACTGTCGGTGAGGATAACAACCGGAGACGCGCCAGGAAGATCTTCGTCCGCGCGAAAACCGCGGCCCAACCGGGGCCGGATGCCCAGCAGATCGAAAAAATTGGCTGAGACATATTGGGCCCGCACGCGCTCCGGTTCGCCCTGGCTAATCATGTTGATCTCGGTGTCGGCGGTGGCCGCGAGTGCTTGGAAGGCTTGCGCCTGCACGCGCCAATCCGCGAAATTGCCGGGCGCGGCCGGAATGGCGTTCGCATTATTCTTCACGCGCGTCTCCCACACCAGCACTACGCGATCCGGATCGGCGAATGGCAATGGCCGCAGCAGCGCCGCGTTCACCACGCTGAAAATGGCGGTGCAAGTACCGATTCCCAGCACCAGCGTGGCTATGGCGGTGACGGTGAATCCGGGTTGCTTAGCCAACAGCCGGACTCCGTGGCGAATATCCGCGCCGAACGTTTCAATGAGATTCACGCGGCGCTCATCCCGGCACTCTTCCTTCATCTGATCCACGGAGCCGAATAATCGCCGGGCAGCATAGCGGGCTTCATCGGAGCGCATGCCCTTGGCGATGTTCTCTCGCGTCTGCATATCGATGTGAAATTCGAGTTCGGAATCGAGCTCCGAATCCACGGCGCCCTTACGAAATAACGACCGGACGCGAAGAATGAGTTTCTGATGCCAGCGCACTTGTGCCTCTTCAAGAATTGGTTTCGATCACGCGGGCTATCGCGGCCGCGTACCGCTCCCAGCCAGAGACTTCGGCTTGCAGTTGCTTGCGGCCGGCCGCGGTGAGCTCGTAATACTTGGCTTTCCGGTTCGCTTCGGACGCGCCCCACTTAGATCGGATCCACGCCTGTTGCTCCAGCCGGTGCAGCGCGGGATAAAGCGACCCCTGATTCACCTGCAGCACGTCCTTCGAAATTTGCTGGATCCGCTGCGAGATCCCCCAGCCGTGCATGGGTTCGAGCGCGAGCACTTTGAGGATCACCAGGTCGAGCGTGCCTTGCAGCAGATCTGTTTTCGATTGGCCCACGGGTTCCTTGTAGAATCTCTACAAGTAGCTTAAAGCCTCTCTTGTCGAATGTCAAGAGGTAGCCGTACGGGGTATTATAAAAATCGGATGGAACATCCGCAGCCTTATTCCGACACCGATCCGCGTGCGATGGAAGTATGGTTGGATCTGCTGCGCCGTATGCCGCACGGCAAGAAACTGGAGTCCGTATTCGCGCTCAGCCGCATGGCGATCCAATTCTCGGAGGCAGGCGTGCGGATGGCTTATCCCGACGCCGACGAGCGTGAGGTCTTTCTCCGGACGGCCGCCCGGCGGCTCCCCCGCGACCTTATGATAAGGGCTTACGGCTGGGATCCCGGCACTGATGAAGACTCAAGCGGACGGCTTTAGACGGATCCTCGAAGTTTTGGACTTGCTTGAGATCCCTTACGAGGTGGTTGGATCGTTGGCGAGTTCCATGCACGGAATCCCACGCGCCACCATGGATGTCGATCTCGTAGCAGACCTCCGCGCGGGTCAGATCGAGGACTTTGTAGCGGCATTGAAGGCCGATTTCTATGCCGATGCGGAGATGATCAAGGAAGCCCTGACGCGCGGCCGCCCTTTCAATCTCATCCACTACGCCAGTTCGTTCAAATTCGACATCTTCCCGCTTCAAAAAGACGAGTTCAGCCAGACTCAGTTCGGGCGCCGTCAATTCGCGCAGACAACATCGCTAGGCGATCCAATCGAATGCGCGGTTGCCACAGCAGAGGACACCATTCTGAACAAACTCCGCTGGTATCGTACCGGAGGTGAAACCTCCGAGCGGCAATGGAACGACCTGCGCGGGATCCTGCAAGTCAGCGGAGCCCGCCTGGACCTTGCGTACCTGAACACCTGGGCGCCGCGCCTGGGAGTGGCCGATCTGTTAGAGCGGCTCCTTCGCGAACGAACTCCGCGACATTGATCTGCGCTTGTTCCGCGCGCCGAATCCGGACCGGTGTAGTTCCAAGAGGCATTCGTACACCCAATCACGGCCAGTAGCAACGCGAAGGCCGCAAAGAATTCGGCCGTTGTGCTGCAAAACTTAGGACAGGTCGTCAGCCATGCGCTGTCTGCCGGGATCCACTTCATTGGCTGGACAGAACTTCCATTGGAGAAATCCGCGCGGCGCGGTGCGAGGGCACCAGACACGCGACCAGGGACACTGCGCCGATGATGGCGGCCGCGCCAGCCAGAATCGCAGGGTCAACTGCGGGTACATGGAACAGGACCGCGCGCATGGCTTGGCCCGCGAGCAAACCTCCCAGCAACCCGAGCGTTGTTCCCGCAGCCAACAAACGTAGAGCCAGAGAGAAAAACTGATTGCGGATCTGCTCCGGCCGGGCGCCTAATGCCATGCGGACACCAATCTCGCGGCGGCGCTCGGTAACGGCGTAGCTCAATACGCCGTAAGTCCCAATGGCGGTTAGCAACAGGGCGATCGCTGAAAAAATGCCCGCGAGCAAGGCGGGTGACCGGCGAGCCATCAGACTATCGGCGATCCGGGTTTCCATGGATCGGATATCGCTCACCGGCAACTCCGGATCGATCTGCCGGACCGTGTTTTGCAGCATCGACGTCATCGACTCCGGAGATGAGCTGGTGCGCGCGGTTATGAAGATGTCATCGCCGGTGCGGAAGATGTAAGGATAGTAAACCGCGCCTTGTGCGTTGTCGTCCGTGAGTCCGGCTTGCTTCACGGCGCCTACCGCGCCGACGATGGTGAATGCCTCGGCATCGTCTCTGGCTTCGCTGCCTTCGAACAAGCGTTGACCGATAGCGCTCGAGTTTGGCCAGTAGTAGCGCGCGAAGTCTTCATCCACTACGCAGACTCGCTGGCCGCGGCGCGAATCGGCGGACGTGAGGAACCGGCCGGCGCGCAATGCTATGCCGAGAGTGCTAAAGTAATCGCCACTCACGGCATAAGAATAGTGACCGCGCAAAGTTTCGCCAGGCCGAAGGACGTAGCCTTTCACCGTAGCGGCGCTCTTGCCGCTATAGCCGCTGAGAGGAACGTTATTCACCACGCCGGACGCCGATACTCCTGGTAGTCGGCCGACTTCCTTGGTGAGCCTTTCGATAAACTGCAGGCGAGAGGCCGGGTTCGGATAGCTCTTATAAGGGAAAGAGATTCGGCCAGTGAGAACGTGCTCCGGCTGGAAACCGGGTGAGACAGTGGTGGCGCGTTCGAGACTCAAGCCCAGCAATCCCGCGCCGGTCAATAAGGCTAGCGCCAAGGCGATCTGCCCGACAATGAAACCGTGGCGCAAACGTTGCGCGGAGCGTCCGCTGGTTCCACTGCGGCCTTCCGCTTGCAGCCTGTTTATCAGTTGATCGCGAAGATTGAACCAGGCGATGGGCGCTGCGAGCAGAATCCCGAGCAAGACAGCTGCGATGAGCGCCACAATCGCCAATCGCGCGTCGAATGCGATGCTGGCGCCTAGCGGTAAGCGATCCACGCCCAGGCGAGTCACCAGACGGATTCCACCCGCGCCGAGGCCGAGACCTAGTAATCCGCCGGCCAGAGTGAGCAGTGTAATTTCCACCATCACTTCGGTCGCGATGTGGCGGCGGCTCGCGCCCAGCGCCTGCCGGACCGCCATTTCCTTGCTGCGGCCAGTGGCGCGGATGAGCAACAGGTTCACCAGGTTGATGGCGCCGATCAGTAGAAGAGCCAGTGCGCCTACTTGCATCAACAGCAATGTGGGTCGGACGCTCGCGACATGATCGGCATGGAGCGGGATGACTAGGGATCGAAAACCGGCATCGGCCATCATCTTCGCCTGAGGGTCGTCCACTTCCAGAGTGGCGTTCTGCGCGTCGATTTGCGACTGAGCTTGTGCTAGCGTGGCACCCGGTTTAAGGCGGGCGATCAACTGTTTGGAGTTGCCTCCGGAATGCCGCTCGGAAGGAGCGCGGTCTTGTGGACTGGAGGCGAACGGCAAATAAAGCCGGGACTCGGAGGATAGAAAACGGAAGTTGGAAGGCAGGACGCCGATCACGGTTTTCGAAACACCGTCAACGCGGATTTGACGGCCGACCACTTGCGGATTGGCGTTGAAGCGCTGGCGCCAATATGTATCGGTCAAGATGGCGACGTTATCAGTTTCATAAGTAGTCTCCGCTTCCGTGAAGACGCGTCCGAATCGAGGCCCGACACCGAGCGTCGTGAAAAATTCCGGAGACACCGCGGTGACCTGCGCGCGCTCCGTGGACCCGGCTTCCCCAATAAGGGCTGTGCCGTAACGGTAGAGCGAGAGCGACTCGAAAGCTGGAATGCGGCCGCGCCGTTCGTAGTAGTTGGTGACGGAAGAACCATCGCGATCGACACTCGCTTTCGGGTAAGTGTTGAACATTGTCACCAGGCGGCCGGAGTCGGGAAACGGGAGCGGGCGCAGTAGGATGGAATCCATCACGGCGAAGATGGTCAGGTTGGCGCCGAGGCAAATGGCTAGCGTGAGCAGCGCAGTGGCGGTGAATCCGGGCGTTTTCCGCAGTAGTCGCGCCGCGTAGCGCAGTTCCCTGAGAAGCTCGTCCATGAATTGCAGGCCGCGAGCCTCGCGGCAGTCGCTCTTGACATTCTGAACGCTGCCAAACTCGATGCGGGCCAGGCGGGCGGCTTCTTCGGGCGCTATGCCGCGATGCACCAGGTCGTCTGTGAATTGCTCCATGTGGAAACGCAATTCTTCGGACATGCGGTCCTCGAACCGGCGACGGCCGGTGAGTACGCGAAACAGAGAACGCAGGCGCTTCCACATGTCAGACTTCCTCCGGCGTCGTATTCAGGGCCGAAGCAATCGCGGATGCCAGGCGATTCCATCCGGCCGTTTCTTCCCGCAGGCGTCGGCGTCCCGCGGCGGTTAAGGTGTAATACTTGGCGCGGCGATTGTTCTCGGTTTGTCCCCATTCGGCGGCGATCAGATCCTGATGTTCCAGCCGGTAGAGCGCGGGATACAAGGACCCTTGCGGAATCTCGAGCGCGTCTCCCGAGATCTGTTGAATGCGCAGCAACACGCCGTACCCGTGCAGCGGCTTCAAGGACACTGCTTTGAGGATCAGCATGTCGAGCGTTCCGGGGAGCAGGTCGGCGGTTTTGGCCACGTTCTAGTTTGTCTCCTAGTCTAACTAGGAGTATAGCGCAGCTCTCCTAGTTTGACAAGAGGAGTTAATCTTTCTTTGCGGTCCAGCTCAAGTACGGTTTGTATTCGGCGCCGGGAGGGGCAACTTCAAACTTGCCGCTGAGCGTGGGCCCGTCGAGCGAATAGGAGAGCCGGAAGCGCGGGCCGGGTTGGGTTCCGTCCGATTCGAAAACCACTTTGTTGGTGGCGGGGAAGGTTAAGGTGTAGCGGATGACGTGCCCTTCGGTATCGAAATAGATCGCGCGCGGTGTGCCGTTCGGCGCGTCCAGATAGATCACCATCAGGTCATCATGCTGCACCCCGGAGTCATATCCGGCATGGTTGCGGCGCAGTATGATCTTCTGATTCAGTTGCGGTTCGAAGGAGAAGCCGCCTTGTCCCGCGCCGAGAGGTGTTTCTTTCCCGCCGGCGATGCCGGTCCATTTGCCGAGCAGGAATTCGAGCTTTTTCCAGGAGGTATCGGGCGTGGTTTGGCTCCATGCCGGAAGAATGCTGAGTAACACCGCGCTCAGGATCAGTTTTGTGATTTGGGGCATAGTGATCTAGCGTTGCACTACAATGTCGAGCGATGCCGTGGCCGACTTGTGGTCCGCGCTTTCGGCGGTTAGCGTGTAATGCGTAGTCTTGGCCGGCATAACGTCGAAGCAGCGGCTCATGGAAGGCCAGACTTTTTCAACCGGCGGATCCAGCCGAACTTCCTTCGCATTCACCACGCCGTAGCAAACTTGAGTCTTTCCGCCAGGTGCGATGATGCCGTTGCTCGAGTAGAACTGGACAATCTCGACATGTCCGGAGTATTTCGCTAGCGGATCGGTTGCTACCGGTGGGCGCGCGGCGGCGATCTGAGAGGCGTGACGTTGCCACAAGACCCAGCCTACGTACAGGGCTGTAACAAGAACCGGAATCCACATCACCTGGACCAGATTCTTCACGCTTTTATCTTAGCGGACGGTTAACACTCTGCTCTTCGGAGCGTCTTTGGACCAGGGAGACTCAATGCTGGACAATCTTTGGCGGGATTTGCGCTACACGTTCCGAATGCTCGCGAGAAGTCCCGGCTTCACCGCGATTATCCTGGTGACACTGGCGTTGGGAATTGCCGCCAATACGGCGGTTTTCAGCGTGGTCAGCGCCATTTTGCTGCGACCGCTCGGGGGTGTGCGCGAACCCGATCGATTGGTTTCGATATTTCGCGTCCAGAATGGCCAGACGTTCGACAACATGGGCTACCCGGATTACCGCGACTATCGCGACCGGAATCAATCGATGAGTGGCCTCGCGGCTCACTGCGGGGTGCCGCTGAGCTTCAGCTCCGGATCGGCCGAGCGCGTGATTGGCGACCTGGTTACCGGCAATTATTTCGACGTGCTGCGCGTGCGGCCGGCGGCGGGGCGGTTGCTTGCGGAAGATGATGACTCGGCGGCCGTGATCGGCTACCGCCTGTGGCAGCGAAAGTTCGGCGGAAGCGCCAATGCCATAGGCGCAAAAGTGGAACTGAATGGTTATCCATTTACCATCGTGGGCGTCACGGAGAAAGGGTTCCGTGGAACCGTGGTCTCGCTACTGTTTGAAGTTTGGGTTCCGCTGCGCACACAGCCGCGCACGCTCTCCCGGCTTTCGAGCGATATTTTCGAAAATCGCAACTCGGGATGGTTGGAGCTGCTCGGGCGTTTGAAGCCTGGCGTGGATGTACGGCAGGCTGATGTGGAAATACGGACCATCGCTATGCAGCTCGCGCAGGCATATCCGGTTTCGAATGGCAAACGAACTGCTGCAGTCGCGGCCGGCGTGGGAATGTATCCGGACGATCGGGCGGAAGTGAGCGGATTGCTCGCGTTACTTTCGGGCGCTGTGGCGCTGCTGTTGCTCATCGCTTGCGCGAATGTTGCCGGAATGCTGCTATTGCGCGCCATGGGGCGAACGCGCGAGATGGCCATCCGGCTGGCCACCGGCGCCACGCGCACGCGTATCGTGTCGCAGCTTCTCACCGAAGGCGCGGTGCTGGCTCTCATCGCCGGCACCCTTGGTGTATTTTTGGCCGCATGGGCCACGCAAGCAATCGTCTCTCGGAGCCAGGCCACGGCGTCTTCGGTGGTCCGCAACGCCGGTGCTGAAATCAACGGAACGGTGCTCGGGTTCACGCTGCTCGCTACCATCGCGACTGGATTGCTGGTGGCACTCGCGCCGGCCATGCAATCTTTCAAAGTGGACCTGACGAATTCGCTCAAGAGTGGATTGCCGGGGTCGGGCTCTCGCAGCACGCGGCTGCGATCGGTACTTGTAGTAGGTCAGGTAGCGCTATCTCTCGTTCTTCTGAGCGGCGCCGGACTGCTATTGCGGGGTTTATATCGGATCGTAACAGGTGACTCGGGTTTTGATTCGAATAATATCGCGATGGCCGCCGTCGATTTGAATCTGGAACGATATTCCGAGGAGCGCGGCCGGGCGTTCTATCGGGAAGTGCTCGACCGGCTGAACGCGACGCCGGGGGTGGTTTCCGCGAGTCTGGCTTTCTCGATTCCGCCCACCGAGTGGCCGGGCGCGGTCTCCATTTTTCATCCGGGAGAAGAGCCACCGCCGGACGTGGTGCAAGGTCATGAGTTCGAACTCGGTCTGCGCGTCAATATCAACCATGTTTCGCCAAATTATTTTCGGACGCTGCGCATTCCACTTCTTGCCGGGCGTGACTTCACGGATCGCGACCGCGTGGGCGCGCCTGGGGTGGTTATCGTCAGCCACCAACTCGCGGAAAAAATGTGGCCGGGTGAAAATCCCATCGGCCAGCGGATCGCTTATCCACAGTGGGCCGGGCCGCGGCGTCCGCCGTTCGAAGTGATCGGCGTGGCTCGGGATGTCCGGCATCTGGCTTTGACCAGCGATGCTCCATTGCTGATGTATGTTCCAATCGCACAGGAATACGACGGACGCGCGCGTGTGGTGGTTCGCACTGCGTCCGATTCGAATACCGGAATAGCGATGATTGAACGGGCAGTAGCAGCGACGGATAAGAACGTGGCCATTTATGCGGCCGAAACGGGCGCCGAACATTCCGCGGATTCATTGTGGCAGCAACGCATGGCCGCGAGCTGGATCGGTGCATTCAGTGGCATGGCCCTGCTACTGGCCGCTGTGGGGCTATATGCGGTGATCGCGCAATCGGTGGCGCAGCGGACGCGCGAAGTTGGCATTCGCATGGCGCTGGGCGCGAACGGGCGCTCGGTAGCGGCGCTGGTGATCAGACAAGGGTTGCTGCTGGCCGGGGCCGGGATTGCGGTGGGAGTTCCCGCCGCGATTGGTTTTAATAGCCTGGTGAGCCGCTATCTGGCCGGGATCGATGGACGCGATCCGCTGGGCTTGGCCGCGATTTCGATATTACTTATGCTGGTGATGCTAGGGGCGTGCTGGATTCCGGCGCGCCGGGCAACGCGCGTCGATCCAATGCAAGCGCTGCGTTCTGAATAATTACTCGCTGCGCAATGCTGTGGCTGGATCCACGCGCGTGGCGCGCCAGGCTGGGATCGCGCATGCGGCTATCGCCACCGACAAGAGCACTAACGGTACGGCAATAAATGTCGCGGGGTCGCTGGGGCTGACGCCGAACAATAACGTTCGTAGAAACTGCGTGGCCCAGGCTGCGCCCAGCATGCCTAGAATCACGCCAGCCAGCGCCGGCCGCAGCCCTTCCAGCAATATCAGGCGCCGGACTTGGGAATGCGCGGCGCCTAGCGCCATCCGAATGCCGATTTCGGCTGTCCGTTGCGCGACCGCGTAGGAGAGAACTCCGTACAGCCCGACTGCGGCCAGGACGAGCGCTAGCGCTGCGAACAGTCCCAGCAGGAGAGCCGTGAACTGGCGGCGTGCAGCCGATTCATCCAGAACGGCGGCCATGGTTCGGATCTCGAATGCCGGAATGTCCGGATCGAGGCTGCCGATGGCTTGTCGTACCGCGCCGGCTAGCGGTAGCGGATCGCTCGCGGTATGAATGAGGGCGTAGAAACCCGTTTCGTAGCCCTCGTACAAAGGCATGTACATGCACGGTTGGGGATCCTCGTCAAGGCGGATACGAACATCGCCAACAATGCCGACCACTCGATAGTGCGGCGTTGGATCATCACCGAAACGAATTCGCTGGCCGACTGCATCCTGGTTGGGCCAGAATTTTCGGGCCATGGATTGACTGATGACAACCGCGCTGTCGCGCGGATGTTTTTCGTCCATGCCGTTGTTATCCTGCTCAGTTAATGTTCGACCCTGGAGCAGAGGAATGCCCGCGGCGGCGAAATAACCGGGACTCACGGTGCGGTTGAGCGCATAAATGAATTCGCCGGGAGGCTGCGGCCGGCCGTCGATGTTGAATATGCGATCGCCGCAGTAGCCGGCCACAGGCAGACACGAAACCAATCCCGCGGAGCGCACGCCCGGCAAGGCCTGTAGACGATCCACCAATTGGCGCGCGAATGCGGACACCTGTTCGCGCTTTGCATAACGAGCCTCGGGCAGAGACAAACCAGCAGTCAGAACCCGGTCAATACTTACGCCCGGATTCACGTTCCGCAACTCTCCGAAACTGCGCAGCAACAGCGCGGCGGCCACCAACAAAACCACGGAGAGCGCCACCTCCACCATCACCAGCGCGCCCCGGAAGCGGCGTTGCGATCGGTTGGCCGTGGATGAACGCCCGCTCTCCTTCAGGCCTGCCGTTAAGTCAGTCCTCGCAGCCTGCCACGCTGGAACCAAGCCAGTGGCTAAGCCTGTTATCAGCGCTATTCCGGCCGTGAACAGAAATACCCAGAGATCCAGCCTGACCTCGGCGGTGGTATCGATGTCGCTGGGATAGAGAAGTGCGGGCGCGCGAGTGGTGAGAAAAGTTGTGAATCCATAAGCCAACACCAGACCCACTGCGGCGCCGAACATCGAAAGAAGCACGCTTTCGGTGAGCATTTGCCCTTGCAACCTGGCCCGGCCGGCTCCGAGGGCGGCACGAATGGACATCTCACGCCGGCGTTCCGATCCGCGAGCCAGAAGCAGGTTGGCGATGTTCACGCAGGCGATCAGCAGCAAGCAGCCGACCGCGCCGAACAGCACCAACAGTGCGGTTTTACTCTGACGGCTTCCCTCCTCCGACAAGGGCCGCATAGCCGCGCCGCGACCGATCAACTCGCCGGGATGCGCGCGGTATACCTGGTTCGCGACGGCATCCAGTTCAGCTAGCGCCTGCTGGTGGCTGATGCCGTCACGAACGCGGGCGACTACATAAAACTGGTGGCTACCGCGGCTCGATATTGTACCTGGGTCCAGAACCTGTTGGACGGGCACCCAGACATCCGCGTCGCGCTCAGGGTACGCGAAACCGCGCGGCATCACGCCTAGGATGTCGTAGCTCGCGCTATCCAGCCGGATCTGGCGCTTCAGGACATCGCGTGAGCCTCCGAACTTGCGCTGCCATAACCCGTAGCTGATGACGGCCACGGCCCGCGCTCCGTGTTTATCTTCATCGCGAGTGAACGGCCGGCCGAGCAATGGTTGCACGCCGAGGGTTGGAAACAGGCTCCACGAGCAGATGGTCCCCTCGATTCGCTCGGGCATAAAGCCGCGCTCTGCGCCGCCCAGGTTGAACTGATTCGCGCGTTCCGCGGCCATCGCTCGGAAGCTGTGGCTTTGTGCCTGCCAATCCAGAAAATTCGCTAACGACGCCGGACCCGGCCCGCTGCTCTCCTTCACGACGCCCCGTTCAAACAACAGGACCAGTTGGTCCGGTTTCGGGTAGGGCAGGTTCTTGAGCAGAGCTGCGTTGATGACGCTGAAGATGCTGGAATTCGCTCCAATGCCGAGCGCCAGCGTCAGCAGCGCCACTAGCGTAAAGCCGGGGGATTTTGAGAGAGTGCGCCAGGAATAACGGATGTCTTGAAGCAGTCGTTCCATTGTGTCTGCCTTTGCATCTACGGCAAGTCTAGCTCCTAGACGCGAGACTTGTGAAAAGGTTAGCCTTATGAGAACGTTAGCCTTGACCGTAGCTTCGGTTGAGGATACAGTAGAGACAAAAAATGGACGACCAACATCAATCGCATGAAGTGGCCGACGATCTATCTCCGACGCGGCGAAGCTTCTATATCAAGTTTATCTACGGCATCATGACTGCCATCGGCGCGGCGCTGGCCGCTCCGGCTGCCATCTACCTGTTGTTTCCACCGAGAATTCCTAAGGAGGGCCAGTGGGTGGATGCGGCCGACCTCGGGAATCTCCCAACTGGCACACCCGAAGAGATCTCTTACCAGCGAACCCGCGTGGACGGCTGGAAGGTAACCAGCGAAAAAGCGACGGCTTGGATTGTGAAGAAACCGGACAATCAGGTGATCGCCTTCGCTCCGCAATGCACGCATCTGGGTTGCGCGTACCATTGGGACGATCCCAGCCACACGTTTATCTGTCCTTGCCACACGTCTTCATTTTCCATCGACGGCAAAGTGCTGGCCGGCCCCGCGCCGCGGCCGCTGGATCGCTACGAAGTGAAGGTGGACGGGAGCAGGCTGCAGATTGGGCCGCTGGAGCCGCATGCATAACAAGATCATCGAGTGGTTGGAGCACCGCACGGGCATCCAGAGCGCCATCAAGAATTTCCTCTACGAGGACATTCCGGCTTCGAGCGGCTGGCATCAAGTGATTGGCAGCATGGCCGTGTTCTTTTTCATCATTCAAGTATTCACCGGCGGACTTCTGGCATTCAATTACGCGCCAACGCCGGGCGACGCCTACAACAGCGTGAAGTACATCATGACGGAGCTAACCGGCGGCAGCCTGATCCGCGGACTGCACCATTGGGGCGCCAGCATGATGCTGATTATCGTCGTGCTGCACATGTTGCAGGTGTTCCTGTATGGCGCTTACAAGAAGCCGCGCGAAGCTACCTGGATGATGGGTGTGGTTCTGTTGCTGGTGACGCTGGCATTCGGGTTGACCGGCTATTTGCTGCCTTGGGACAACCGCGCGTACTGGGGGACAGTGGTGACCACGCAGATCGCGGGACAAGCGCCGATTGCCGGCCAGTATCTAACTCGATTGTTGGGCGGCGAGGGCAGCGTGGGTAATGTGACATTTTCCCGTTTTTATGCGTTGCACACGGTGCTGCTGCCGCCGTTGACGATGATCTTGATCGGCATCCATATTTATCTGGTGCGGAAGCATGGCGTGACGCCGGCGGTGGGTGACGTCGCACCACGGCGGAAGTTTTTCCCCGAGCAGGTTTTCAAGGACACGGTGGGTGTTTCCATTGGATTTCTGATTTTGTTCATGATGGCGGTGTTCGCGCGGGTGCCGCTAGGGAGGTTGGCGGACCCCACTGATACGAATTTTATCCCGCGTCCGGAATGGTATTTCCTGTTTCTGTTTCAGACACTGAAATTCTTCAAGGGGCCGCTGGAGGCCGTTGGAAGCGTGGTATTGCCGGGCGCGGCGGTGCTGACTTTGTTCCTGATCCCGTTCATCGACCGGGCTCCGTTGGTTCGGTTGGGTAAGCGCACCTTTGCGTTCACCTTTGCGGCGCTGGGCTTGATTGCCTGGACCGGGCTCACCACGGCGGCCATCGTGACGACGCCCAAAACCGTTGAAGCCGATGAGACCGCTCCAGGCGCGGAGAATTTGCAAGCGTGGCAGCAATTAACGCCCGAGGAATTGCAAGGCCTGGCCTACTTCCGCAAGCAGAATTGCAAAGCCTGCCATCCGGGCGCCGGCCAACGCGGCATCGGACCCGATTTGACGCAGATGATCCCGGCGCATCGAAACGCGGCGTGGATGATCCCGCACTTCAAGAGTCCGGCTCAAGTTGTACCGGGCAGCTCCATGCCGCCGGTGCAGCTTGACGATGCGGG
>Ga0116135_1000194_pt1 | contig 32564 bp, 22 predicted proteins | sample June2015DPH_20_1_FD_89738 | JGI IMG/M metagenome (GOLD analysis project Ga0116135, IMG submission 89738) | Peatland microbial communities from SPRUCE experiment site at the Marcell Experimental Forest, Minnesota, USA - June2015DPH_20_10 | ecosystem: Environmental > Terrestrial > Soil > Wetlands... | reverse complement strand
TCACTTCTATCAGCGATATGGTGTATCGCGTGCTGGAGCGAGATAGTCGAGCTTTTCGGGGAACCTGCGGCGTTCGTGGGAGCGCTTCTAAGGAACTTCGCGCAAAACGGAGCGCGGCGCGGGTCAGTTCCTGGTCCGTTTGGCGGTGCGCGCCGCACCCTTTGCGCTTCTAAGGAACTTCGCGCAAAACGGAGCGCGGCGCGGGCCAGTTCCTGGTGCGTTTGGCGGTGCGCGCCGCACCCTTTGCGCTTCTAAGGAACTTCGCGCAAAACGGAGTGCGGCGCGAGCCAGTTCCTGGTCCGTTTTGCGGTGCGCGCCGCACCCTTTGCTTCCTGCCGGTCGCGGCTGGTAGTGTCCTAAAACTTTTAGGACACTACCTCGCGGCTCGGCTACTTGCATGGAAATGTTAAGATGCTGAGTAGATGGCTGCAGATATCGAGCAGGTCACCCGCTTGCAATCTCTGGATTTGAAGATTGCTGAGTTGGAGCGGGAAGTTGCTACCCTTCCGAAACACATCGCGCAGATTGAAAAAGCCCTGGATTCCCACCTGCGCAGGCTGGAAGCCGATCGGGCCGCCCTGGTCGCCAACCAGAAAGAACGAAAGCGCCTGGAAGACGACGCCAAGGTGGAGTCTCAGAAGATCTCGAAGCTCAAGGATCAGATGCTGGGCGCCAAAACCAACGAGCAGTACCGCGCCTTCCAACATGAAATCACTTTCTGTGAAGATTCCATCCGCAAGGCTGAAGACCGCATCCTGGACCTGATGTCTGAGGCCGAGCCGCTGGATGCGAATGTGAAGAAGGCAGAAGTGGCGCTGAAAGAAGAAAAACAGTCCGTGGAGGCGGAGCAGAAGCAGGCCCGCGAGCGCACCGCCGTAGACCTAAAACAGCTTGAGCAATTGCGGGCGGAACGCAAGGTTCTGGTTGCGGGATTAAAGCCGCAAACCTACCGGGATTACGAACGCATCCGCAAGAAGTGGCACGGAGCAGTGGTGGCTGAGATCGAAAATGGACGCTGCGGGGCTTGTCAGATTGTTCTGCGACCACAGTTTTTCCAGGACCTGCGTCACAGCGAAGTGCTGATGTTCTGTGAAAGCTGCGGCCGCTTCCTGCATTACAATCCGCCAGTGAGTTTTGAGCAGGACCTGGCTGCGCATCAGTAACTTGAAACATCCTGTTGTCCCATGCCGCTTCTCCGCTTGCGCTAACATGCTTGTCATGGCCCGCCTCGTCTTTGCGTTCCTGATCCTCTCGGTAACCCTCTCCGCTCAACCGAAAACCATCATCCGCTTAGGAACGCTGGTACCCAAAGGCTCGCGCTGGCACGACATCCTGCTCAACATGGGCGAGGAGTGGAAAAAAGCTTCCGGCGGCAAGATCGAGCTGATGATCTATCCCGGCGGCGAGCAGGGCGACGAGCCGGAGATGGTCCAGAAGGTCCGAATCCATGGGCTGCAAGCCGTCGCGATTTCAGGAGCTGGCTTGAGCGGAATCGACGCCGCGGTTTCAGCGCTGCAAATCCCCATGATGCTGGATTCCTGGGAGGAGCTGGATTACGTCCGCGATCACATCTCCGCGCGCCTTGAAAAAGGCATGGCGCAGCGCGGCTTCATCGTTCTCAATTGGGGCGATGCCGGATCGGTTCATTTTTTCACCAAGAAGCCGGTCTCTCGTCCCGACGAAATCCGTGCCTTGAGATTGTGCGTTCTCCAAGGCGACAACACTACATTCGAACTGTATAAAGCCAACGGCTTTCATCCCGTGGCTCTGGCGGCCACAGACATCCTCACCGGCCTGCAGACCGGATTGATCGAAGCGTTCCAATCGCCGCCACTGATTGCCCTCAGCAACCAATGGTTCGGCGGCGCGAAGAACATGCTGGATATTTCTTTCGCGCAGTTGGTGGGCGCTACGCTCATCGACAAAGGTGTCTGGGACAAGATCCCGGCGCCAGTGCAAAAAGAGATGCTCGCGTCAGCACGGACCGCCGGTGTGGCTCTGCGCGCTGAGATCCGCACAGCCGAAGCCGGCGCGGTCCCCATCATGCAGCAGTTCGGCCTCAACGTAGTCCATCCCGACGCTAAAACGGTAGCCGCATGGCGCCAACTCACCGAAAGCATCTGGCCGAAGTTCCGCGGCCCCGTGGTTCCTCCGGACCTGTTCGACGAAGTGAAACGCCTTCGCGACGAATACCGCAAAGCGCACCCCGTGGCCACCGCGGCAGGTAAGAAGCCGTGAGCCAGGCGCCGCCGCCTCCCGAAACTACCGGCCCCAGCACACCATTTCAAACTTTCGAAAACTTCTTCTCGGTGGCCGCGCTTTCTTTAATGACCGTGCTCCCGGTGATCGAAATGATGACGCGGCAGTTTCGCTGGCCCGGCATCCCCGGTTCCGCGATAGTGGTGCAGCAGCTCACGTTGTGGATCGGAATGCTGGGCGGCATGCTGGCATCGCGCTCCGACCGGTTGCTCGGATTGTCTTCCAGCTCGTTCCTGCCGGAATCCTGGCGCGGCCCTGCGAAGGTCCTTTCCGGCGCGGCCCTGGCAGCCGTTTCCACTTGCCTGGCGTGGGCCAGTTACGTGTTCGTGACGTCGGAGCGCGACTCTGGATCGTATCTCCTGCCCGGCGTGCCGAAGTGGACCGCGCTATCCATCATGCTGATCGGTTTCGCCGTGATCGCGCTCCGCGCCGTCTGGCATGCCAGCACAGGTTGGAAGCGCCGCGCGATAGCCGCTCTTGGACTCTTTATCCCGGCGCTGCTCGGATTTGTAATTCCCGTCGGGACCAGCGGCGTCCTGCCTGTATCTCTCATCGCGCTCCTTATCGTCAGCCTTCTCGGCCTGCCAATCTTCGCCGTATTCGGAGGATTAGCCCTGCTGCTCTTCTGGAATGCCGGAACGCCGGCGGCATCCGTTCCCGTGGAGATGTATCGGCTGGTCGCATCGCCGTTGCTTCCGTCCATCCCGCTGTTTACGTTGGCCGGTTATTTCATGGTGCAAGGCGGTGCCACGGTTCGTCTGCTGCGGGTCTTCACAGCGCTTTTTAGCTGGATACCAGGCGGACTGGCCATTGCTACCGTCGCCATTTGCACTGTTTTCACTTTCGCCGGATCGGGGCTCACCATTCTGTCGCTCGGTGGATTGTTGGTGCCCATGCTGGTGAAAACCCGATACCCCGAGAATTTTTCCATTGGATTACTCACCGCCTCCGGATCTCTCGGCCTTCTGTTTCCCACCAGCATCCCCGCCATTCTCTACTGCGTTTATTCGCGCACGCCCATGCCGCGTTTATTCACCGGCGCCATCTTGCCGGAACTTGTAATGGTGGGCTGCGTGGCTGCGGTCGGAATTTACATGGGGTTGAAACACAACGCGGTTCGCGAGCCTTTCGTGCTCGGCGAGGCCGCCTCCGCGATCTGGGAAGCTAAATGGGAGCTGGCGCTGCCGGTAATCATGGTAGTGGGCTTATTCGGTGGCTTTGGAACGCTGACCGAAGCTGCGGCGCTCACCGCCTTTTGCGCCTTCGTCGTCGAGGTTTTCATCTATCGCAACCTGAAACTGACGCGCGACTACCGCGAGGTTTTTGTCGAATGCGCCACCATCGTGGGCGGTATCCTGCTGATCATGGGAGTCGCGCTCGGTTTCACCAATTATCTGGTTTATGCCGAAGTACCAGCGAAACTGATCGACTGGGTGCAAACGAACGTCGCATCCAAATACCTATTCCTGCTGCTGTTAAACGGCGCCCTCCTCTTGGTAGGCGCACTCATGGACATATTCGCCGCAATTCTGGTGGTGGTGCCGCTGATCCAACCGCTCGCGGCTGTCTATGGCATCGACCCGGTACAAATGGGCGTGATCTTCATCGCCAACCTCGAGCTGGGTTATCTGCATCCACCAGTGGGCATCAACCTGTTCCTATCCGCCTACCGCTTCAAGAAACCCATGGGGACCATTATCTGGGCCACGCTGCCATTCCTGTTCATCCTGATGGGAACGGTCTTGCTGATCACCTACGTCCCGTGGCTCACCACTGCTCCATTGCACTGGTGGTTGGACAAGTAACTTGAGTGGGATAATCTGGATAGGATAATAATGTCATGCCCGTCCGCACCACTATTGAAATCCCGGATGCGTTGCATAATCTGCTCCGCCGTCGAGCGGCACAGTCAGGTACTTCGATTCGTTCGCTGATCGTGCAAGCAGTTGAGCACTCCTTTCCTGAGCCCAAAAAAGGCAAAGGGAAACGCGTCCCGGGCCCGATGATCAAGGGGCGTGGGAAGCTTGGTCCGTTGTTTCCTGTGGACGAAAACCCACATGACCTCGTTTTTCCCTGACCTCAATGTTTGGCTCGCCATGTCGGTGGCTGGTCATTCGCACAATTCGCAAGCCCGGAATTGGCTCAGTCTGTTGCCGCGAGAGTCTCAACTTATTTTTTCACGCTATACGCAACTCGGGCTCCTGCGTCTGCTGACGAACCAGTCTGTTATGGGGGAACAGACACTCGTCCTTCGAAAGGCCTGGGACGTTTACGATCATTGGCTCGAAGACCCACGCATTGAATTATCTCCGGAGCCAAGTGATCTAGATGCAGCTCTTTGGGAGGCCACCGCGCCCTTCGCCGATAAGGCCGCGTCCAAATGGATCGGTGATTGCTATCTCCTCGCCTACGCGAAACATTCCCAAGCCACGCTGGTCACTTTCGATAAGGCACTCCATCATCTTGCGCGCAAACAACACTGTTCCTCCATCGAGCCGCATTGAGCTTGGATAGTACCAGTACCGCTGTCTCAAGCAACCCCCAGAACCCCCGAGTTATACTAGTCAAGCGGGAGTTTCTTGCCGTGATGAACCCTAAAATAGCTCTTCGATATTGTTGCCTGTTACTCCCTCTTCTCTTGGCTGGCGGATGTTCTCGCAGCGCAAAAAGTTATCTGCAATCCGCCAAGAAGTACTTTGATGCCGGAAAGTACGACGACGCCATAATTCTGTGCAGGAAGGCTATCCAGAAGGATCCGAAATCGGGGGAAGCTTACTATCGCCTGGCGCTCGCGGAACTTAAGGTGGGCAAAATCCCGGACGCCTATCAGGCGCTCTCAGCCGCGTCCTCACTTTCGAACGATAATGCGGAGATTCAAAGCGTATACGCCGACTTTTGCTTTGAGATTTATCTGCTGGACCGCAATCATCCGAAAGGCTTCTACGACAAGGTTTCCAAGCTTTCCGCGGATATGCTCGCTAAGGACAAACGCTCCTACGACGGCCTGCGGTTGAAGGGCTACCTAGACTTAGTGGACAAGAAACCGGCCGATGCCATCGATGCGCTGCGCCAAGCCGACCAGGTGCGTCCCATGCAGGCGCCGGTAGTCTATCCGCTGGTCAGGGCATTAATAGAGGATCACCAGGAGCCCGCCGCTGAAAAGATGGCGCTGGATTTTCTGCAGAAGAACAAGACTTTCGGTCAAATCTACGATGTTCTGTTCGGTCTATACGCCCGCTCTGGCAGGCAGCAGGAAGCCGAGAACATCCTGAAAGCCAAGGTGGACAATAATCCAAAACAGGCCTCTTATGTTTTGAATCTTGCCGCGTATTACCGTGTCCTAAAACGGCCCGACGACATGCACAGAACCTTGCAACGGCTGCTAGACCACCCCAACGATTATCAGCATTCGCATGCCCTGGTGGGCGATTTCTATTTAGCCCAGCGCGATGTACCCGCTGCCATGAGCGAATACGATCAGGGCGTGAAGTCCGATCCAAAAGATAAGGCGCTTTATCAGAAGCGTATGGTCAATGCGTTGATCCTGGAAGGAAAGAAGGACGAGGCGAAAGCCACGCTTGGTGAACTTGCCAAATCCCAGCCGAAAGACGACGATGTGCAAATGGCGCAAGCCACTATGTGGATCGAAGGCGGAAAGCCGGCTGACGTGGATGCGGCCATCAACGCTCTCAAGCCGTTGGTGGAAAAGAAGCCGGGTGATGCGAACCGTCACTTTCGTCTCGGCCAGGCCTACCAATTGAAGGGCCGGTACCAAGACGCAGAAGCCGAATGGAAGGCCGCGGTCAAAAGTGATTCAAACCTCTTGCCTCCCCGCATGGCCCTGGCGGAATTGAACCTCCAGATGGGCCGTTTCCCCGCTGCACTCACCTACTCCGACGAGATACTGGCTCGAGATCCTACGAACAAAGGAGCTCGCTTTTTGAAGGCGTTGGCGTTGGTGAACTCTAACAGAGCCGATGAAGCGCGTGTGATTTTGACGGAGTTGCTGAAGGAAGCACCGAACTCCGAAATCGCCAAACTGGCCATGGCTCGCCTGGAGCTCCTGCAGAAACATCTGCCCGAAGCTGAGAAGGATTTCGCGGAGTTATACAAAGTGGGCCAACCCGATTACCGGCCGTTGGATGGGCTGATGGCTACCTACCTCGCGGAGAATCAGCCGGCCAAAGCATTGGCACTCGCCGAGAAGGAGTTGGCCACCACTCCCGGGAAGCCCGAGTTGATTGCGCGGCTAGCGGAGGTGAACATCCGCACCGGAAAATATGCCGCGGCTCGCGACGGCTACCAGCAGTTGCTCGGGAAAGATCCGAATTCCCCGCTTCTGCATCGCAAGATCGGCGAGATTTCGAGCCTGATGGGAGATAAGGATGGGGCCATCCGCAGCTTCCAGAAGGCGGCCGAGTTAGATCCCAAAGATCTGCGCAGCTTGATTGAATTGGGATCTCTGCTGTTGTCGAGTGGCAAGAAGCAGGAGGCGCTGGATGTTTTCCGGAAGACCTTGGCGCTGAGTCCGGATCAGCCGGCCATTCTGAATAATGTCGCTTACCTGATCGCCGATCTCAATGGAGATTCCAAGGAAGCGCTGGAATTGGCGCGCAAGGGATTGCTAAAAGCACCCGGCGATCCGCACCTCACCGACACCATCGGCTTCATCTATTGGAAACAACACCTCAACGACAGCGCCTTACAGACGTTCCGGTCCGTGGTCAAGAAAGTTCCCGAGAACCCCACCTATCGCTTACACTATGCCAACGCACTCCTCGCCCAGGGGGACAAGACCGAGGCTAAAATCCAACTGGACGCAGCCCTCCTGAGAAATCCCGCGAAGGATGAGGAGAGCGAGATCAAGACGCTGCTCGCCCGCATCGGACAGTAGTCTTGGCAGACTGAATGCCTGCCCCACTCGGCGTTTGCACTTAACGCCTCGAATCTCGTATACTTCCTTCGTTTCATCAAGGGAGACAAATCCGTGCGATTCACCGTCCTCATGGGATTGATGTGCGGTCTGGTTTTAGCGCAAGATCGCAGGCCACCTGTACAAGAGAGCTTCCGCTTCCGCGCCATGGGACCGGCAATCGGCAACCGGATCTCAGCCGCCGCCGGTATTCCGGGCGATCCCTCCACCTATTACGTGGGAGCAGCATCGGGAGGAGTCTGGAAATCCACCAACGGTGGCACGACATGGAATCCCATCTTTGACTCGCAGCCCGTGGCCGCCATCGGAGCGCTGGCCGTGGCTTCGTCCGACCACAAAGTGGTCTGGGCCGGAACCGGCGAAGCTTGGGCCATCCGCGATGTCGACATGACGGGCGATGGAGTCTACAAATCCGTTGACGAGGGCAAGACCTGGGCGCACATGGGCCTGGACGCAACCGGGCGCATCGGACGCATCGTGATTCATCCCACCAATCCGGATGTCGTTTTTGTGTGTGCCCTAGGTCGCCTCACTGGCCCCCAGCAGGAACGTGGGGTCTTTCGCACGAGCGATGGCGGAAAGAATTGGGACCGCGTTTTGTTTGCCGACGCCAACACCGGCTGCTCAGGCCTCGCCATGGATCCGCATAACCCGCGCGTGCTGTTTGCCGGAATGTGGCAGGTGGAGATGCACACATATGGCATGTACAGCGGCGGCCCATCCAGCGCCGTCTACGTTTCGCGCGACGGCGGCACGAAGTGGACTCGCCTGGAAGGCCACGGACTGCCAAAATCGCCCGTAGGAAAAATCGACGTTGCCGTCGCCAATACCGATTCCGGACGCGTTTACGCATTGATCCAAACCGCCGATCAAGGCTCACTCTGGCGATCCGATGACGGTGGTGAAAACTGGAGCGTAGCCAGTTGGGCGCGCGCGCTGATCGGGCGCGCCGGCTATTACATCCGGATCGCTGTATCGCCCACCAATGAAGACGAAGTGCTGGTCGCGAACAGCAGTTTCCATCTCTCCAGCAACGGCGGTAAGACATTCAAGACCGTCCCGTGGGGCGGCGACACGCACGACATCTGGATTGACCCCACCGACGGCAATCGCATCCTGGTGAGCCACGATGCCGGTCTTTATATGACCAAAGATCACGGGCAAACCGCGATCCGCGTTACGCTTCCGATCGGCCAGATGTACCACGTCGAAGTGGATAATGATGTCCCCTATCGCATCTACGGCAACATGCAGGACGATGGCACCATGCGTGGCGCCAGTAATTCTCCCGAAGTTAGCGCCTTTGCGCCCAGCCCAGGAGGCGGCGGAATGTTCGGCGGATTTGGCCGCGGCTTCTTCAGCACTTGGGACCATGGCCTGGGCGGCTGCGAATCCGGATTCACGCTTCCCGACCCTACTGATCCCAACATCGTCTGGGCCACTTGCTACGGCGACGAGGTGACGCGTTACGACTACACCACCAAGATGGCGCGCTCCGTCAGCCCCTGGTTGCACACGCTGGATTCCGAACCCAACGTAGCCAAATATCGCTGCCACTGGACGCCGCCCATGGCCATCGATCCTTTCGAGCACAACGTCGTATATTACGGATGCCAGGTTATCTTCCGGACCTCCAACGGCGGCACCAGTTGGAACGTCATCAGTCCGGATCTGTCCACGCAGGACCCCAGCCGCATCGTTTCATCCGGTGGAATTGTCGGCGACAATCTGGGCCAGTTCTACGGTGAGGTGGTTTTTTCCATCGCGCCTTCCGATGTTCAAAAGGGTCTGATATGGGCCGGCACCAACGATGGAAAAGTTTGGTACACGAAGGACGGGGGGACCAAGTGGAACGATGTCACGAAGAACATCGCCGGCATGCCCGCCTGGGGCGTGATCTCTAAGATCCAGCCGTCTCACTTCGACGCCGGAACCGCCTACATCGCGGTGGATTTGCATCTGATGGACAACCGCGACCCGTTCATTTTCAAGACCACGGATTTCGGCCAGACCTGGACCAAAATCAGCGACAGCCTTCCCAAGGGGCCGCTCGCCTATGCGCGCGTGATCACCGAAAATCCGAATCGCAAAAGCATGCTGTTCGCAGGCACCGGCAACGCACTGTATTATTCCATGGACGATGGCGAAAATTGGAAGCAGCTCAAGGATGGGTTGCCGCCCTCGCCGGTTTCGTGGATCGTGGTCCAAAAAAACTATCACGACCTGGTGGTTTCCACCTACGGGCGAGGGTTTTATATTCTCGAAGATTTAACGGCACTCGAACAGCCCGAGTCCGGCACAGAGGCATCCGTGCGCTTCTATGCGCCGCGCGCAACGTATCGTTTGTTGCGGAGCGGGCGCGCCTTGCTGAACTATTCACTCAAAGAGCCGGCCAAAGATGAAATCAAGCTCGATATTCTCGACTCGCATGACAAGGTGATTCGCGAGATGAAAGTGGGCAAAGGACAGGCCGGGCTCAACCGCGCCTCGTGGGATCTGCGCTACGAAAAGCCGCACCTGGTGGAGCTCCGCACCACGCCGCCCCAAAATCCGCATATCTGGGAAGAACCGCGCTTCGAGAAAACGCAGACCCGCTCGATCACGCATTGGGGCCTGCAGCCGGCCGAAGTAGGGCCCATCGCGGCGCCCGGTAAATACACTGCGCGCTTGACCGTGGATGGTCAAACGTACACGCAGCCTCTCGAAATCCTGCGGCCTCCTGCGAGCCACGGCACCGACGCCGATCTGGAAGCATCCGTCAGACTTCAGGTAAAGGTTCGCGACGACATCAGCACCACGGCCGATATGGTGAACCAGATCGAATGGATGCGCAAGCAGCTAGAGGACGGCCGCAAGCCGGTGGCCTCGCAAAGCGCCAAAGAGGCACTACTGAAGACCATGAACGCGATCGACCAGAAGATGCAGCAGGTGGAATATCAGCTCATCACGCGCGCGGATGCGCTCAGCGACGACAAGTATTTTCAGACTGCCTACAAGCTATATATGAATTTCATCTGGTTGAACGGCGAAATCGGGACCGGCGCGGGTGACGTAGCCGGCAGCGCCGATTATGGCCCAACCGAGACGGCCATCGGCCTGGTATTGGGCCTCGAGAATCAGTTGCACGCCGTTCAGGCCGAGTTCAAGAACCTGATGGAGAAAGACGTCCCGGCGTACAACGGCTCGCTCGCGGGCACAGGCCTTAACCCTCTCACCACCACTCCGCCTCCAGCTCCGGCCAGTGAGCCTAGGTAAACAGGTGGGGCAGGCGCTTTCGCCTGCCAACTCAGGGAGCCAGTGATTTTTGCCTCAGCCAGTCAGCAAGAATCTCAGCCTGAAGTCCTGTCGGGTTGGTGACGGGCTTAACCGTAAAGCTCCTCTCCATTCTCTGCCCCAGCAGCACATCCATCTCCCGGATCGCCCCGCGGCGTGAGACAAGAAACCGAATCTTCTCGCCCGCCTTCTTGAACTTGAGCGCATCATCCATCGACTTCGCAGTCAAACGCGTACCGTCCAGCGCCAGGATCTGATCTTGCGCCATCAGCCCGCCACGCTGAGCCGGCGAATCCCACTCCACGCTCGAGATCACCAGGTTTCCATCCTGAAACTGCGCGTCCGCCCCGAGAAACACACCGGGCTGCGCCACCGGATCCACATCAATGTCGAGTCCGGCATACGCGAAGTATTTCCGGTAATCGATATCCTTCACCGTAGTCGCGTATTCAAAAATCTCAGACAACGGAACTCCCGCAGCACTGTCGCATTCTTCGCGAAACTCCTGATCCGTGAAGCCTCTCTTTCTTTCCTTGTAGTATTTCTGATACAGCGCTCGCATCACGTCATCCAGCGACCTGCGATTCCCGGTTTCCTTGCGAATCTTGAGATCCAGCAGCAGCCCTAGCACCGCGCCTTTGTCGTAGTAGGAAATAGTGGTGTTGGAAAAATATTCACCCCGGTTCATCCCTTTAATCCAGGTGTCGAAGCTCGACTCCGCAGCGGATTGAATCAGATGCCCCGGACTGTTCTCGTAGTGCTGAATGTTCTTCTGCACCCTTTCGAAATACTGATCGTGTGTCATCAGGCCGGCGCGCACCAGGATCAGATCCTCGTAGTAAACCGTGAACCCTTCCGACACCCACAACATGTCCGTGTAGTTTTCCTTGTCGTAATCGAAGGGGCCCAGCGCGATAGGCCGGATGCGCTTGACGTTGTAAGTGTGGAAATACTCATGTGCTACGAAGCTCAGCCAACGGCTGTAGCCAGCGGGATCGGACAAGCTGGACCCATTAAACATCATGGCGGTCGAAGTGAGATGTTCAATGCCGCCTCCGCCGGCACCCATCGCGAGGAACGTATAATGCCGGTACGGAATCTCGCCAATAATCCGGACGGCTGCTTCCACCATGCGCTTCAAATCGGCCGTGATTTTCGCGTGGTCAACGTTTGACACGTTTTCAAGAACCAGCGCGTGCGGTACGCCTTGCACCTCAAAACTTCGGACTTCCTGGTTGCCCATGAGAATCGGGCAATCATAAAGTAAATCGAAATCCGGCGCTGAGAACGTATTGGGTTGACCCGGTACAGGGTCCAGGCCTAGCGAAACTCTGCTCCAACCGGAGTACGGCTGGATCGTGAGCGTGACTGGATGTTGAATCTGTCCGGCGACGTGCAAGAAGACGCTGGCGGGAGTGATGTAGCCGCGCGTATCGTCCAAAAAGCTCTCGGCCACGAACGGATTGAAGGCGTAGACATCGTAGCTGACCGTGACGGATTGCGCGTTGTGGGAGTCCACCTGCCAGGTGTTCTTGGTGGTCTTACTCAACGCGAGCGCATGTCCGGCGCCGTCACTCGCGCTGAAATTCACCAGGTTCTTCGAATAATCCATGATGCGGTAATAACCCGGCGTCCAAGCCGGCAGCTTGAAATCCAGCGCATCGCCTTTCATCCCCTCCGTGCGAAACACAACGTGATAATAATGCGTGGCGGGATGTTCCATGGACAAGTTGATCGCCATGGTTCCTTCAGAGGCTTGGCCGAATGCAGCAGTGGCCGCTGCGAACAGAAGCAGGATGACACGGTAGGATGGCATTGCTATTAGCATATTGCACGCCGTTCCCCTCCTCACGTGCTGGACTGGTTTCGTTATACAATCCAAGTTCGAATGGCAAGGGGAAACATGTTGAGGAAACCATGCGCCGCGGCTATCCTGATGGCTGGCGCCATGCATATGAATGCGGCAACGAAAATTGTTCACGCGGATTTCGGCACCACACGCGATGGCGCCGCCATCCAGGTCTACAGTCTCACCAACCAGAAGGGCGTCGAAGCCAGGATCATGAACTATGGCGGCATTATTATCTCCATCAAGGCGCCCGACCGCAACGGGAATCTGGCCGACGTCGTGCTTGGATTTGATGCGCTGGCCGGGTATCTCGCGAATCCTAGCCCGTTCTTCGGCGCACTGGTAGGCCGCTATGCCAACCGCATCGCTCACGCGAAGTTCACCCTCGATGGCGTCGAGTACAAACTAGAAAAGAACGATGGCGACAACACTTTGCACGGCGGCACGCACGGATTGGATAAAGCCGTCTGGACGCCGCGCGAACTACCCGACGGTGGCCTGGAGTTGACCGTAACCAGTAAAGACGGCGATGAAGGCTTTCCCGGCAATCTCAAAGTAATTGTGGTCTATCACCTGAATGAAAAGAATGAGCTGAAGATCGACTACGCTGCTACCACCGACAAGGACACCGTCCTCAATCTCACGAATCATTCCTACTTCAATCTGAAGGGAGCCGGAGAAGGCGATATTCTCAGCCACCAGATCACATTGAAAGCCGATCGATTCACGCCCGTGGACGCAGGCCTCATTCCAACCGGCGAGTTGCGGCCTGTGAGCGGAACTCCTTTTGATCTTCGAAACTCAACGGCCATTGGCGCGCACATCAGTGATAGCGATGAACAGCTCAAGCTCGGCCACGGCTATGACCACAATTGGGTGCTGAACAAGAAGGCGAACGAGCTGACCTTGGCCGCGCACGTGGAAGAACCCTCCACAGGGCGTGTGCTTGAAGTGCTAACTACTCAACCCGGCATCCAGTTCTACACCGGAAACTTTTTAGATGGAACCATCCACGGAAAGGGCGGCAAGGTTTACCAGCGCCGCTACGGCTTCTGCCTGGAAACGCAGCATTTCCCCGATTCGCCCAACCAGCCGAAGTTTCCTTCCACGGTGCTCAAACCGGGCCAGACATTTCACAGCACGACGATATTTCGGTTTTCCACCGCAAACGCGCGCTGAGCCGGATTCGCGGTGTCAGCCGGACGCTGATTTCCTAAACGGAACAAACTTCACTGCCGACTCATTGATCGCGTAGCGCATATTGGTTGGCTCGGGGCGGTCATTATATTCGTAACCCAGATGGGCATCGCACCGTTTGCAGATGACACCCACTCGCTTGGGTTCCTCGGTGGCATCTACAGCAGTACGGATGTTCTCCTCAGCGATGGGCGCCGAGAAACAGGCGAAGCCGGTTTGGGTGTCGAATTTCGCCTCCGAGCTGAACACCGCATTGGCGCAGCAGAGGCACCGGTAAAGGCCGGCATCGTGAAGCTTGAAATAGGTGCCGTAGAAGGCCAGATCGCTGGCTGCCTTGCGCGTGACGTAATATTGCTTCAGCGTGAGCATCTTGCGCCACTCCGCTTCGGTGTGAAGAACTTTCTTTACGCGAACGACACCGGTTTTCTCTCCGCCATCATTGAACTCCACGATGGTTACTTCCTGCTCCGAATCCTCGGCCCGCGCCGATGGAACGGCCGCGGTAACCGCGCATAACCTCATCAGTGAACGCCGCGTGATGTACCCTTCCAAAATCATTTCGGGCTGTCCGGTAATTGAATCGGTACCAGACCGGCGTCAAATCCGGCGTACTCGTTTTGCATCGTGTTTCCCTTGTACTCCATTTCCTGGTGAATCCCGATGCTGGACGTGTAGTAGGCGAATGCGGTAGAGGCTTTTAGCTGGACGAAGAACTGCTCCTCTGGCTTCTTGGGCTTCTTTTCATTCCGCGCCATTTGCGCCACCACCGCTACGCGTTGCTTGGGCGTCGAATCGAGAAAAGTCTTCTTATGCAGCTCCCCGCTCAGCTTATCCACCAGCTTCAAGCCTTCGCGGAACTTCTGTCGCGGTTCAGCTTCGAACGCTTCCGCCAATGATTTGTCGAGATAAGTGGCCACTTTCGCGGCGCGGGCTCCCGGAGAATGTGCGTCCGCGGGGATAATGATCTCGGTCAGCTCGTCCACCATCTGGAACTCCACCGGAGTGAAGAACAGTGGCGCCGGAGCAGTGGCCGTCTCCGCCGCCTGCTGTGCCACGGCAGGCACCGCCGCTACAACCCCTGCCGCGATTCGTAGAAGATCCCGCCGCGAAGTTCCTTCCATTACACGTTCCCCTTTCTGAGCTCGTCCGCAATATGATCCGAGGAGCGCCAGCACAAGGCCATGATGGTCCAGGTTGGATTCTGGCAAGACGCGTTCACGTGGCTCGATCCATCGACTACCAGCAGATTCGGCACATCGTGCGACTGCTGGAACTGATTGAGCACCGATGTCTTCGGATCGTTCCCCATCCGAGCGGTTCCCAGCTCGTGGATGGACCAGCCCTCGGTCAAAATTTCCCGGTTCACCGAAACAACTTCGATACCCGACGCTTCAAACATTTCGCGTGCGGTCACGGCCATGTCGGCCGCCATTTTCTTTTCGTTGTCGCCGAACGTGTAGTTAAACTTGAGAACCGGCACGCCCCACTTGTCCTTCACATTCCCATCGATGCTCACGCCGTTCTCGTAGCGCGGAAGAACTTCACCGAACGCACCCATGCTGATATAAGCGCCGGCGTAGTCCCGAACTGCTTTCTTATAGCTCGATCCGAATCCCAGCGTCTCAAACGCGTTGCCAGGAATCATGGTGGTCCCGCTGCTCCCTTCAAATCCGTAGCCGCGGATGAAGTTAGATTGTTTGTCGCTCAGATTCCGGAAACGCGCCAGATAGAAGCTCCCCGGCCGGCCATCGTCCAGCGTACGAGGTTTGCCAACCAGATCTTTCACCAGACCGTTGATCCCAGGGCCCATGATGTGCTCGCAGAAATTGTGCCCCACGTGATTGCTCGAATTACCGATGCCGTTGGGATGCTGGCTGGATTTTGACAACATCATCAGTCGCGCGGATTCCAGCGTGGAGGCTCCCAGTATCACTACGCGTGCGCGAGCTTCATAAGTCTTGCCTGATTCCGTATCAATGAAGTTCACGCCGCGCGCCTTGCCGGTATTCGGGTCGACCGTGACTTCGTAAACGGTCGAGTTCGGACGCAGTGTGAGGTTTCCAGTATCCATCGCGGGCCGGATCAGCCCGGTGGGTGAATCGAACGCCGCGTGAATATCGCATCCGCCCACGCGCCGGTCACACGCGCCCCGTCCGAAACATTTGCTCCGGTATTTGTTGTGCTTCAAACCATCCGTCGTTACCCCGGCGCGGTAAGGTGTCACAACGCGCCCCATTTTCGCGAGCTCCGTGCGCAACTTCAATTCCGATGCGGTCAGCTTATTAGGACGCTGGAAAAGGCTGTCCGGCAGATACGGAAGATTTTCCTTGTGACCGGACACGCCCAGGTACTGATCCACTTTGTCGTAGTAAGGCGCGATATCGGCATAAGAAATGGGCCAGTCTTCGCCGTATCCATCGCGCGATTTCGCTTTGAAATCATAATCGGACAGCCGCAGCGCCAGGCGTCCCCAAATGTTGGTCTTTCCGCCCACGCAGCGCGCGCGCACCCAGGCGTATTTAGTGCCCGTGTAAGGATGGTCCTTTTCATCCACCACGATGTTCTTGCTGTAATCCGGACCATTCCAGCCTTGCACGTAGGATTCGACATGCGGATACTTTGAATCCTTGGCATACGGCGGATTCCGGATGTTGTATTCGTTCAGCCCCAACGGATGATAGCCGGGCGGCATTTCACCGCGGCGCGGATGATCGTAAGGCCACTCCATCGACTTCAACTCTTTGGTGGTGTCCAATTGCTTGCCCGCCTCGAGCAGCAACACCTTCATGCCTTGCGAGGTGAGAACATGGGCGGCCATTCCGCCCGCCGCTCCCGATCCGACCACGATGGCGTCGTAAACAATCTTGAGGTCAACCTGCGGACCTGGCGCGCTGGGGCTTTGCATAATCCTCTAGTTTAGCGAAATCAGGGTCACCGGACTGCTGACGCCACACCGCTGCGGTCGCATGAAACCCGCTATGCTCTCCTCTGCTTCGCCGGATAAGACTCGATCCTTCCACGCAGCGCGGCCAGGTGCGGCATGGCCACGCCGAGGCTCTCTCCTGTTTTAAGCACATCGAAGTAAAAGCGCTTCATCTCCTCCGCGCTGTTGGCGAAGTGACTTGCCCGCAGAAGGCGCTGTCCTTTTTCAGTGAATCGAACGCCACAAGCACCGGCTAGGCCTGCGAGCCACGTTGGCGTGTTCAATACACTTCTCGCCTCGGGATAAGTTTCCGGATTAACGCCGCGGGCCGCAACCACGCTCAGTGCGTCCCGCACAGCCCGGACGCCCAACCTCAAAGTCTGAAGACTCCGCGTGGCTTCGGCGATACCTCCTGCCCAAAGACATACTCCTATTCCGCCTGCGTTGATCGCGTGGTGCACCCACAGCCACTCGATGATGTCTGCTTTCACGTCCAGGTTGAAACCAGCGCTCTGAAACAGTTCCGCCACAGCCTTAAACCTGTCCGGATCAGATCCTTTCAACATTCCAAGGCGCACCGCCGGGTCGACAGTTGCAACCAGGATGCCCCGAGCATCGACGCCTCCCGTGGCTTTCGCGTAACCCCAAACCGCAGAGGATCTTGCTAGAATTCTGTCAATGTCCTCCGTTCCATCCCAATTTGCAGTGAATAAGAGAATGGTTGCGGCCGGTACATCCGCCAGGTACTGCCGAATAGCTTGCACGGCCTGGTAGTGCTTCGTCGCGACAATGACGAGGTCGAAGCCGTCCGACGGGCTGATCTGCCTAACTGTCTTTGGAGTGTAATCGGCTCGCGTGTGTTTGGGATAGCCTTTCCGCAGGTCGAACAAGTCCAGGGTGTCTGTGGTAGGAAGACCCTCTTTTCGGACGACATGGGTGACTTTAATGCCCGAAGTCGACAACGCCCAGCCGTAGATCGTGCCAACCACGCCCCTGCCGATGATTAGAACGTTCATTCTGTTGACGACCTCCGCTACGCCTTCGTAATTGCAACTCCCAAATCCCTGTAAGGAGCTAGCGTCTCGTCCGACACCTCACCCGGTACAATCATGCCGTCGATGTCCGTCATGCCCGCAATGATATGCGGCGATGCAGTATTCAGCTTCTCCGGCGAAGCCAAAACAATCGTTTCAGCCGCAGCATTCATCCAGGCTCGCTTAACGTGGCACTCCTCAAAATCGCCCGTGCTAAGTCCGCGCTTCGCGTGAATTCCAGTGACTCCCATGAAGTAGATATCTGCGCGAATGCGGCCGATGGATTCAATGGCCGCCGCGCCCACCGACACTACCGAATGCTTGAACAGCCGCCCACCAATCAGAATCACTTCCACTCCCGGATGAGAAGCCAGCGCGACAGCGATGGTCGGGCTATGCGTAACAATCGTAGCGCGCAGGCCAGGCAAGAGCTGCCGCGCCACCTCCCGGGCAGTAGTTCCGCCATCCAGAATCGCCACCTGGCCCGGCTGGATCATCGCCGCGGCCGCCCTGCCAATTGCTCGCTTCGCCTCGGACGCCAGCGTCTCGCGCCCCGCAAAATCCGCCATCGCAGGCGACGAAGGCAAGGCGCCTCCGTGGACCCTCTGCAACAACCCCTCCTGCGCCAATTCACGCAAATCCCGGCGAATTGTATCCTCCGAGAGCTTTAGCTCAGCGCTGATAACCTTGGCTATTACCTGACGATCGCGCTCCAATCGACTCAAAATAAATTGCTTACGCTGCGTGGTCAACACCGAGCTCATTTTATCACGAAATATCTTGACATTGCACGAACCTGCACGATATTCTTCCTGTTATGGCTACCGAGCGCGTTCGCATCCAGTACGTCGAAATCCTCTCCGACGATTGGTATGTTCTGAAGAAAACCACTTTCGATTATTTGCGACGAGACGGGACTTGGCAGACACTGCGCCGCGAGACCTATGACCGTGGCAACGGAGCCGTGGTTCTTCTCTACAATCGCGAACAGCGCACCGTGGTGCTGACGCGTCAATTTCGATATCCGGCTTACGTCAACGGTCTGCCCGATGGCATGCTGCTGGAAGCCTGCGCCGGCCTGCTGGATAACGACGCGCCCGACGCCTGCATCCAGCGCGAGGCTGCGGAAGAGACGGGCTTTCGCATCGGAAATCCGAAGCGCGTCTTCGAGGCCTACATGAGTCCCGGCTCGGTTACGGAGAAACTTTTCTTCTATGTTGCCGAGTATTGGCATGACCAGCGCACCGGCGCGGGCGGCGGTGACCACAGCGAGGGCGAGGATATCGAGGTAGTAGAACTGGCCTTCGACAAGGCGCTGGAAATGATCGCACGCGGCGAGATCATGGACGGAAAGACTATCCTGCTGCTCTTGTACGCGCAAACTGCTGGGCTGCTCTGCTAGACTTCGTCTCTATGAAACGCTTCCTGCTCGCTCGCTGGGTCATCAGGGAATACTAACGTGATGGGACCTGGGACACCTCTGCTCTTTTGTACGGCGCTTTTCTTCTTGCAGCCCTTAAGCGGCGAAGAGCCAGCGGTCCAGATACGCCATGTAAATCAGCTTTCGGTAGAGGAACTTTCCGCTGTCCGCGCGCGTGCGATTAAAGGTGACCCGGACGCTCAACTCACTCTCGGACTCGCGTACGATGGCGGCAATCGGGCTTTCCAACGCGACCCGGTGGAAGCCCGCCGCTGGTACGAGAGGTCCGCCAAACAAGGTAATCTCGATGCGCAATTTTGGCTACTGGGATTGGATTATTCCGACGGGAAAGCCGTTCGCTCCAGATATCTCGAACTTTCGAAGGCGGGCCATATCGGAGCGATGAGTGCATATGCCAATCTCTGTGCGGAAGGCGCGGACGGGCCCCAAAGTTTCGCCGAGGCGATGCAATGGTGGAAGACCGCTGCGGAAGCGGGTTCGGCCGAGGGTGCGCTCAATGTTGCAATCATGTACCTGGAGGGAGAAGGTATCGCCGCCAACGGAGAGGAAGCCGTGCGGTGGCTTCGCCGCGCAGCCGATCAAGGCAGCACACAAGCTGCTGCGCGACTCGGCCCAATGGCGGTCATGAAGAAGGCAGGTCTTTCGCCCGGAGTTGATTGCACTCGGTGGTTACAGATCGCGGCTGATGCCGGCGACGCTCCTTCCATGTTGAATCTCGGAATGGTTCTCTTTCACGGGACCGGCACGCAGCCCGATCTCCTGGAAGCATACAAGTGGTTCACACTCGCTTCCGAACGGGGCATGATCGATGGGCGGACCCCTCTTCGCGCAAAGATGACCAAGATACAAATAGCGGAGGCTGAGGGACGGGCATCTGAGTGGAACGCAGCCCACAGGCGTTGACAACTTTTCAGCACCGACGAGCGACGTACGCGCAAACGGCGGGTTTGCTCTGCTAGACTTCGTCTCTATGAGACGCTTCCTGCTCGCGGGATTACTGTGTGAGCTACAACTAGCTGCCGACACGTATCCCCGCCAGCCGGGCATCGATGCGCAACACTACGTTTTCAAGCTCACCCTCGGCGACGATACCGACGAGATCGTAGGCGAAGCCATCGCAGAGTTTCGATTCGTCCAGGACGGTGTCGCCGAAATCGCCCTCGATCTGGCAACAGGCATGACGGTCACCGGAGTAACTTCAGCCAGTGCGCCAGTGCAATTCACGCACGATTCCGATCGCCTGGTGATCAAGCTCGCTTCCCCGCCCCACCCTGGCGACCTGCGGCAGTTCACCATCCGCTATCACGGAATCCCCACTAGCGGCCTGCGCATCGGGACCAACAAATACGGCGAACGGACGTTTTTCAGTCAGAACTGGCCGAATCTCGCGAGACAATGGCTGCCCATGATTGATCACCCTTACGACAAGGCCACAAGCGAATTCATCATCACCGCGCCCGCGAAATATCAGGTGGTCGCGAACGGCCTTCTTGAGGAGGAAACCGATCTCGGCGATGGCCGGCGCATCACGCATTGGAAGCAATCCGTGCCGATCGCGTCCTGGCTAAATGCCGTCGGCGTAGCCCAGTTCGCATCGCGCCATTTCGACCAAGTACACGGCGTCCCGCTCCAGACTTGGGTGGATCATCAAGATCGGGACGCGGGAATCGTGACCTTCGAAGGTCCAGCGCGGCGCGCCATGGAATTTTACATCGACCACATCGGCCCGTTCCCGTATGAGAAGCTCGCTAACGTGGAAGCCGCGGGCGCGAACGGCGGCATGGAGCACGCCAGCGCGATCTTCTACGGCGAAAAATCCGTCGAGAACCGCCCCGCGACCAATCTGGTTGCGCACGAGATTGCGCACCAGTGGTTTGGCGACTCGGTCACTGAAAACGATTGGGACGACGTATGGCTGAGCGAGGGCTTCGCCACTTATTTCACATTGCTCTGCACCGAACATTATGAAGGACGCGACGCGTTCGTAGCGGACCTGAAGAAAAGCCGCGATGCCGTTTTCGCCGTAGAGAAGAAAAACCCTGGCGTCGCGGTACGCCACGACAATCTCTCGGACATGAAAAAGGTTCTGAATCAACTGGTCTACCAGAAAGGCGGCTGGACGTTGCACATGCTGCGCGGCGTGATCGGTGCGGACAAGTTTTGGGCGGGTATCCGCGATTACTACCGCCGCTATCGCGACGGCAACGCGTCCACTGACGACTTCCGCAAGGTAATGGAAGAGAACGCAGGCGTCGATCTCCGCTGGTTCTTCGCCCAATGGCTGAATCGCGCAGGATCGCCAGTGGTGGAGGGCAGTTGGCGATACGATGCCGCAGCCAAGAAGATCATAGTAGAACTTGCGCAGAAACAGCCGGGCGACGCTTACCAACTGCCTCTGGAAATCGGCGTTTCCGATCGGATCGAGAAAATCGAGATGACTCGCAAGGAGCAACAGTTCGAGATCGCCTCAGACAAAGAACCAGCGTCAGTGGTCCTCGATCCCAACACGTGGATACTGATGGACGCCAGGTTCTCGAAGCAGTAGCTGAGATACAGTAGTTTTCATGTGTTCCTGGCACCTCCTTCTTCTCTTCCCCGCCGCTGCCATGCTCTTCGGCCAGCCAAAACCAGCCGTCACCGCGGCGGACTTCGCCAAGTGGGAAACTCTGCAAACAGGCGACCTTTCGCCCGACGGCAAGTGGCTCGCCTACTCCATTCGCCATGCCAACACCGACGAAGAGCTGCGGATCGCTAGCCTCACGAGCGCCCGCAAAGAAATCGTCGCCGCGTTCGGACGCCGACCCGTGTTCTCCGACAACTCCCGCTTCCTGGCCTACGCCATCGGCATGTCCGAAGCTGAGCACGACAAATTGAAGAAGGCCAAGAAGCCCATCGAGGACAAACTCGGGATTCTCAATCTCGCGACCGGCGAAACGACCGTAATCGAGAAAATCGACGGATTCGCCTTTAGCAAGGGCGGCCGGTTTTTGGCGGTGCGAAAATACGCGCCCGAACCTCCGTCCATAACGCCAGCGCCCACTCCGCGGCCCACCGACCCTCCCGGAGCCACTCTCGTCGTTCGTGATCTTGAAACCCAAACCGACGCGACATTCGGAAACGTCTCCTCCTACGCATGGTCGGAAGCCGGACCCTACCTCGCCATGACCATCAGCGCCGAAAGCAAGATTGGCAATGGCGTCCAGATCTTCAATCCAGCCACGAGCCAATTGCGCGTGCTCGATTCGGGCGCGGCGCTCTACAAAGGATTGGCATGGCGCAAAGATAGCGACGACCTGGCGGCTCTGAAATCGAAGACTGACGAGAAGTTCGAAGACGATACGCACATCCTTCTGGCATGGAAGGCTCTGGATCACAAATACCAGTTCGATCCGGCAACATCAGCCGGAATCCCCGCCGGCCAGCGCATCGTCGCGTTTCGATCCCCCTCCTGGTCGGACGACGGTTCGGCCATCTTTTTCGGCATAGCGGAATGGGAACCGAAAATCGAGAAGCCGGCCGACAAGGATAAGACGAAGGACTCGGAGGAGGAAGAGCAAGCCGAAGTGGACGTCTGGCACACCCGCGACCCGCACGCGATTCCCGAACAAAAACTCCGCGCCGATCGCGACCGCGAGCGCAATCTGCTGGCAGCCTGGCGGCCCGAATCCGGCGCAGTCATCGTGCTGGGCGTGGACCTAAAAGAACAAATCACATTGGTGAAGGGACAAAAGCACGCCACCGTGCTGGATGCTTTGCCGTATGAAAAGCAAGACATGTTCGGCCACCACATCGAAGATCTCTACGTGATGGACACGCTGACCGCGAAGCGCGTCAAGATTGAGCCTGCGCTCGAATATGAAATGGGCGCAAGCTCCGATGGCCGCTATGTGCTCTACTTCCGCGGAGATCATTATTGGACTTACGATATTCAAACCGGCACTCGTGCCGATATCAGCAAAAACATTCCAACCGCGCTCTGGAATCATGACTACGATCATCCGGTGAAACAGAAGCCCCCCTACGGTGTCGCAGGCTGGACCAAGGCCGGGCGCTCGGTTCTGATCTACGACGAGTACGACATCTGGGAGGTGCTGCCCGACGGATCAAAGGCCACCAGGCTCACAAACGGTGCACCCGAACAGATCCGGCATCGCTACGTGAAGCTGGATCCGAAAGAAGAATTCATCGACCTGGACAAGCCCGTGTACTTGAGCCTGTACGGCCAGTGGACCAAGCGAACCGGCTACGCACGCCTCACCAAAACCGCGTCCGGCGAAACAGTAGACCAGTTGCTATGGATGGATAAAACGGCCAGCCGCCTGGCGAAAGCCAAGGACACAGACGTCTTCGCGTACGCCGTGGAAGACTTCAATGTCTCGCCGAATTATTTTTCCGCCGCCGGCGATTTGAAGAACCCGCATCAAGTGAGCGATACCAATCCTTTCCAGAAAGACTACGCCTGGGGACGATCGGAACTCATCGACTACAAGAACGAACGTGGCGAGCGGTCGCAAGCCGCCTTATTCTATCCGGCGAATTACGAAGCCGGAAAGAAGTACCCCATGATCGTCTACATCTACGAGATCGTCTCCAATGTCGTTCACCGCTATAACGTCCCCTCGGACCGCGCTCCCTACAGCCCCGCGGTGTTCACCAGCAAAGGCTACTTTGTCTATGAGCCGGATATCACCTATCGCCCGCGCGATCCGGGAGTTTCCGCAGTCCAATCCGTCGTCCCGGCGGTGAAGAAAATTATCGACATGGGAATCGTCGACCCGAAGCGAATCGGAATCGTGGGGCACTCCTGGGGCGCCTATCAAACCTGCTTCCTGGCCACCAATACCAACCTGTTCGCAGCAGCAGTGGCCGGTGCGCCCCTCACCGATCTGGTCAGCATGTACGGATCCGTTTATTGGAACAACGGCATCCCGGAAACCGGCCACTACGAAACCGGCCAGGAGCGCATGGAAGTACCCTTGTGGGAAGATCCGCAGGCTTACATTCGCAACTCGCCTGTGTACGCGCTTCCGAAGATGACCGTGCCGCTGTTGGTTGCATTCGGTGACAAAGACGGCGCCGTGGATTGGCACCAGGGAATCGAAATGTACAACATGGCGCGCCGTTTGGGTAAGGATATGGTCCTGTTGGTATACGCCGGCGAAAATCATTCACTCGCCAAAAAGGCGAACCAGCTTGATTATCACAATCGCATCGTAGATTGGTTCGATCACTATCTGGCCGGCGCGCCCGCTAAAGATTGGATGCTGAAAGGGCAAACCTATCTGGAACGCGAGAAGGAGTTGAAGCGCTTGAAAAAGGGCACCACTACACCGGTTGTCGCCACCAACTGACCCAATTCACACAACATTCCCCCGCGCCGATAAGCTATCCAGGGCCGGCCCGCCAAGAGCTCGGAGCGGCTACAGGAGCAGTGGGTGCGTACTCAAAGAACTACTATAGGGACAAAGATTCTGGCCGCCATGCTGGCCATTATCGTGTTGGCATTGTTGTCGGATTTGGTGGCGTTGCGCGCGCTTGGGAGTTTGGGCTCGGCGCTGGACATATCCATGAACCAGACCGCCCGTCGGCTCGCCACGGCGGCGCAAATTCGCACGCTGGTGTACCAGATACGCTTCGCCCAAAGGGGCATCTCGCTAGGGTTGTTCGAAAAGCGGCCCGCCGATACCGAAAAGGCCGTGAAGCTCTTCACCGACTCCATTGACGGCGTTCAGACACTGATCGCCGAATTCCGCACCCTGGTTTCTACCGACGCCGACAAACGGGCGCTGGATGAGATCGGCCGTTACGCAGACCGCTGGAAGCAGATTGGCTTCCATATGGTCCAGCTGGCCGAAGCCGGGGACACCGGCGGGTTATCACACATCCGCATAGTCGACGCCAGAACGCTGGGCGACGATATCGACGGCTGTGTAAAACTGTTGCTCACAAACGAGCAGGAGTTCATGAACCGCAGCATCGCGGACTCGCGGCGGACCTCTTCGCAAACGTTCTACACGCAGCTTGGTCTCGCGATTCTCATGCTCCTGGCCGGAGCATTGGTGGTGGTTATGGTAAGGCGCTTGTCCAGCCTGCTCAGGCATATCGCTTCAGAGATGAAACAGGGAGCCGAACAGGTACAAAGCGCAGCGTCGCAAGTGGCTTCGGCCGGACAATCGCTCGCACAAAGCTCTTCCGAGTTGGCCGCATCGGTGCAGCAGTCCTCCGAATCCACTGAACAGATTAGCTCCATGACCCAGAAGAATGCCGGGAATTCGCAATCGGCGGCAGATGTTATGACCGCCGTGGATCGTCAAGTGCAAGAGGGCAACCGGACCATTGAACAAATGGTGAGCTCCATGAACGAAGTCAACGCTTCCGGAGCTAAGATCTCGAAAATCATCAAAGCCATCGATGAAATTGCGTTCCAAACCAACATCCTGGCATTGAATGCGGCGGTGGAAGCGGCACGCGCGGGCGAGGCTGGAATGGGCTTTGCGGTGGTGGCCGATGAGGTCCGCAACCTGTCCCAGCGCTCCGCCCAGGCTGCTCACGACACGGCCGCGTTGATTGAAGAGTCCATTACCAAAACCAAGGATGGCACGGCTCGGACACACCAGGTGGCTGAAGTCATACAAGCCATTACGGAGAGCGCGGCCAAGGTGAAAACGATGGTGGAAGAAGTGAATGCCGGCAGTCAGGAGCAAGTGCATGGCCTCGCTCAAATCTCCAAAGCCGTGAGTAAAATTGACGGCGTCGCCCAGAACACCGCCGCCAGCGCCGAAGAAACCGCCTCGGCCAGCCAGCAGCTATCGGCCCAAGCCAGCTCCATGCTTGAGATCGCCGTCCAACTTCGAACGCTGGTAGGCGTCGACGCGTAGTGCCACCGCGGTTCTCCAATTGGTCCCCTCGCTGACGCTTAGGGCTACTTTGGGTCCGCCGCTTTGCCCGAATTGTAGCCCCGCGCGTAAGCAAGGGGACAGGCGCCTGTAGCCGAACCGCGACCGTGAGGGAGTCGCTGCCTTTTCACGTCAGTCATATCGCAGCGTGGTCAGAGGATCGATCCGCGCGGCGCGGCGCGATGGGAAGTACGCCGCTCCAAGCGCTGCGCCCACTACCAAAACCACCCCCGCGCCGTAGGCCCACAAGTCAAACGTATTTACAAATACCAAATGCGATGCAAGAAACCGCGAGACACCCAGCGCCATTATCGTTCCTAATCCGAGACCCACTGCTGCCAGCCGCATCGATTGCATCATGACCAACCGAGTCACTCCACCGACGCTGGCTCCGAGAGCCATCCGGACACCGATCTCCTTGGTGCGCTGTATCACCAGATACGAGAGCACGCCGTAGATTCCAGATAGCGTGAGCGCAAGCGCCAGCCCACCCAATAACATGCCGACCCAGGACCCAACACGGAACATATAGACGCTCAATGCGAATGCCTGATCCATCGAGTGGATATCTTGGATATCCTCGCCGGCCAGCGCGCTCAGTTCCTTGTCCAGCCGCAGGCGCGCGTTCTCCACATTTCCATTCACGCGGATCAGCACAGAATGATCCGCGGTAGTGGCTGGAAAATAGATCAGCGGCGGATCGGGACCATATGGAATCGAGCAACTGATAATGTTACGCGTAACGCCAACCACTCGCAGGGCTGGATGCCGCGGCAATTCGCTTCCCCAACTCCGCCGATCATCGTGCCGGATAAAGACCTCGCGGCCCAGAGCGCTGCCTTGCGGCCACAATCGGCGTGCAGTCAGCTGGCTGATGATTGCTACAGGCCCACCGGTGCGGGCCTCGTCAGCAGTGAAATTGCGGCCTTCGAGAATCGGGATATCAAGCAACACAAAGAACTCGGGTGAGACATAGTTATACCAGGCGTCCAAAGTCTTCGCTCCAACTCCGGCTGAAATCAAAACCGGCGGCAGGATTCCGTTGAGCGGAATGGACCGAGCAGCGGCAATCGCTTCAACCGTCGAATCCGACCCCAGCCGTTGAAGGATCACCGGCCGCGCCTTCTCCGGAAGATCCATCCCGATCACGCCGTGCGTTCTGAACCCGACGTCAAAGCTCCGCATGGCGCTCTCGCCGCGAATTAGCACTCCGGAACAAATCAACAGCAACGCGCACACCGTGATCTGAACTATGACCAGCGTATTTCTCAGCCGCATGGGCCGCGCGTCGCTGGTGAACTCTCCGCGGGCGGCCAGCATAACGTCGGCGCGCGTGGATTGAACAGCCGGAGCCAATCCAAAGAGCAGCGCCGAAGCGAACGCGGCGACGAGCATGAATCCGAATACGCGAATGTCCTGCGGCAGCGATATCCGAGGTACTATCAATGCCATATCGGGCGGGAGGGTGGCATACATGATCCTCAGGCCCGCCTCAATGGCCACTCGTGACACCAGGAATCCGGCCAAACCCGCCGGAATCGCGAGCAACAGGCTCTCGGTCAACAGTTGCCGGATGAGCCGCCCGCGCCCCGCGCCGAGTGACAGCCGAATGCCGATTTCCCGTTGCCGCGCCATCGCGCGAGCCAGCATCATGTTCGCCACGTTCGCGCATGCCAACAGTAGAACCAGGCCAACCGCAATCCCCAGCGGGCTAAACATGGCGATTACTCTTGGGGAAAGACGGATGGCGGTCGCCCGCGACTGAAGAAATACACTCGTGGCTTTTTCGGATTCCCGACGATCTCCCGTCACCTGCCTGGCGAACCCTGTAAGAGCGGCTTCCGCCTGGCTGACATTGGTCCCGCGTTTGAGTCTGCCTACGACCAAGATGTCTGAACTGTCTTTGAAGAATCGGCCGGGTTCGCCCTCCAACAGCGGAGCCATCGTGAGCGGCGCCCAGTAATCCAGTGGCGTCGGGTCCAACCCGCCAAATCCTTCCTTCGTTACACCGATCACCAGCAGCGGATACCCATGCAGAACCAGTTTTCTTCCGATGATGTTTGGATCGCCGCCAAACTTGCTCTGCCAGGCCGCGTAACTGAGGACTATCACTGGCTCCCTGCCCGGCGCCGCGGAATCCTCTTGAACCAAAGTGCGTCCCCGCGCGGCAACTCCGCCTAACATTTGAAAATAATTCCCCGTGACTAGCGCTCCCAACAAGGGACGTCCCTCCGACCGCGCGAAGAAGTAATGCGATGCCGCGAGTTCCGAGAAGGCCGGATTGTTCTTAGAAAACTCCTCGAATTCATTCCAAGAGAAGGAATGCTCATGGCCCGCGCGGTCCGCCCAGCTGAAGGCGTACAGGCTATAGGGATCGCGAACTGGAAACGGACGAAATACGAAATTGTTAAAGATGGTGAACAGCGCCGTATTCAGCCCCAGGCCCAGCGCGATGGTCCCGACAACTGTAAGTACGAATAGAGGACTACGGCTGAATCCACGCAACGCGTACTTGATATCGCGCAGCGTGGTTTCTACTAACTGCGTCCCGCGCACGGTCCGGCAATCTTCCTTCACCGGATCAATCCCGCCGAATCGAACCCGCGCTAACCGGGCCGCTTCTTCGCCGCTTGCACCGCCGGCGGCGTTCTTGCGAGCCGACATTTCTAGATGGAACCGTAGCTCTTCGTCCAGCTCCTGTTCCGCGCGACGGCGCAAGAACAATCCGCGGATTCGCAACAGCAGGTCGTGCCGGTTCATGTCACGCCAGCTTCAGCACCCGGCCGATGGCGGCGCTCAGGCGCTCCCAATCATTAGTTTCGAGCTCCAGTTGTTTGCGCCCCGATGCAGTCAGGCGGTAGAAACGGGCGCGCCGTCCCAACTCCGAAATACCCCATTCGGCCTTAATCCAGCCCTGATGCTCCAACCGATGCAGTGCCGGATACAGCGAGCCTTGATTCACGCGCAGAACATCCTCGGAGATCTGCTCAATCCGCTCGGAAATGGCCCACCCATGCAGGGCCTGGCCGGATTCGAGAGTTCGAAGAATCAGCAGATCAAGCGTGCCCTGCAAAAGATCAAGTTTAGACTGTCCCATTGTTGTCGAGAATCTACACCAAGCATACCTACACTTGTTGTCGAATGTCAACAACAACAATACTTATCCGTGTTCATCCGTGTGAATCCGAGGCCAATTCGTTTTTGTTACTTGATCGCTACCGTTACCCCAGCCTGGCTAGTCGCGACGCCCACAGTAATCGTCACCGGAACCGACGTTCCACTCGGTACGTCCGAGGGAATGCGCACATTCACTTGCAGCATCCCCGTCACTTCTCCAGGCGCGCCGCCGGCGTAGGTCACTTCCGCCATTTCGCCGTTGATTTCAGCGGTAACGGGTAGCACCGGCTTCGGCACAGGCAAAGTCTTGGCATTAATCACTCCGTCCATGCCGGCAGGATCGGTCTGCCCTTCCCCGGTTGCGAAAATGCTGACGACAGATCCGGCCGCGGCGCCATTCTTTACCGAATTCGCCGAGCCATCCTGATTAAGGATGGCGCCTTGCCCGGATGCATTTGCGATAAAAATTGCGGGCGAGGAGTCAATCACACGAACTGTGTCGGTGAGTGATGCAATCCCCTGATATTCCACCATCACCGTGGCGCTGACGCGACCAGCCACTTCATAAGGAACAATGACGGACACCTGGGTCGCAGAGCTATAGATCACAGGCGCGGCAATGTTATCGAAAAACACTTCGGTCCCGCCTAGGTTTGAATCCACCGTACCTGACGGAGTGAGTTGCAGATTGGCCGGAGTGTTTGGACCTATCGACGTTCCGAAAATAGTGACAAACTCACCCGGAGCTACCGGACCGGGCGCAAAGCTTGCGGCACTCGTGATAGATCCGATTGCAGGCGCCGGCGCAGTCACGGTTAGCGTCACCGCTACGGTAAGCGGCGCCACGGAAGGATCGGAAGCCGAAATGTTGAGCGTTCCCTGATAGGACGCAGGCGGCAATCCCGCTGGGTTTACCGACACATTGATATTCGTTGGAGTGGTTACCGTTGACGGACTTACGGAAAGCCACGGGCCGCCGGATTGCGTTCCGGCGCCGATCGTTAGATCGAGCTGAGCTCCCGTGGTGCCCAGCGACAACGTCTGGCTGGGCGGCAACGAACCGCCTTGTTGAGCCGTGAATAACAACGGTGCGGGTGTCGCGACGATCACCGCCGGCGGAGCCACCACCAGCGTAATAGTCACCTTCTGCGGAGTGCCGCCCACCGGCGTAATCGAAATGGTACCGATATATGTCCCCGCCGCCAGACCGGCGCCGTTGATGATTGCGATTACCTGGCCCGGCGTGCTGCCTTGTACAGTGCTGGAATCCACCGAAAGCCATGGCCCTCCGCTCTGGGTGCTGGCCGTGGCCGAATACATTACTTGCGGACTGCTGTTGACCACGATGATCTGCCGCGCCACCGTTATGCCGTTCGATCCAACTTGATTGATCGTGAAGGAACTCGGATTCACGGTCAGCGCTGGCACCAACAAAACAGTCAAACTCACCTGCACCACAACTGGGCTGTTCGATGCTTGCGAATTGATGGTTATGGAACCGTTGTAGGAACCTGGACTGAGACTGGTGAAATTTGCCAATCCCACCGTGACGGTTCCAGGCGTACTCCCAGCCGTATTCCCTGTGGTCACGCCTTGGATCGTCAGCCAGCTCCCGCCTCCTTGCGTTGTCGCCGTGGCCGTATAATTCAATACCGCGCTGGTAGTGGAACTGATCGTGATGGTCTGGGCTGCGGGAGTGTTGGATGTTCCCGCCTGCACCGTGAAAGAGATGGATGCCGGGCTAACAATCATCTGCGCCGATCCAGCCGCGCCGCCAATGGTGATCGAAAAACTGGCTGAAGCAGAATTTCCACAAGCGTCCGTAGCAGTCAAGGTGAAATTGAATGTGCCGTTCGAAAGCGGGGTACCCACAATGGACCGCGATAAATCCGGATTGGTCTGAATGCTGAGGCCTGTGGGTAGCGATCCACCCGACACGCGGAACGCGGGCGAAGGTGAAAACGGGGTCACGCAGCCGCCGGAGCTGGTTAACAACTGTTGATAGGCCTGTCCCACTACACCAGGAGGAAACGAAGTGTTGGTAATCGTAAGTCCGGAAGTGGAGGCGGGGCTGATAAGAATGGAAAAATCCTGCGATTGCGACACGCTGGCGGTGTCTGTCACGGTAAGCGTGAATCCGAATGTGCCGGGAATAGTGGGTGTGCCGGAAATCAGGCCTTGTGACCCGTTAAGCGTGAGTCCCGGCGGAAGCGATCCCGATAACGACCACGCGTATGGCGGCTTGCCGCCTGTGGCCGCGAGTGTCACCGAATAAGTTGAACCGACGTTGCCCGGCGCGAGAAGTGGCGGAGTGGTGATCGCAATCGATCCTGGCGTGCCGGCACTCTGATTGACGGTGTAGGTTTGCCCTGCGATGGTCAGGGTGCCGCTACGCGCCGCGCCAGTATTGGCCGTCGTCGAAAATCCCACCACACCGTTCCCGGTTCCACTTGCGCCGGAAGTCACGGTGATAAAGCCGGCGTTGCTCGTAGCGGTCCAGCCGCAACCGGATGTAGTGGTGACGTTGACGGTAGAGGAACCGCCGCTGGCTTGGAACGTCTGCGCATTGGAGGACAGTGAGAAGCTGCACGGTACTCCCGGCGTCACCGTCAAGGTAAAAGGCGTCGTATCCTGATACTCTCCCACTACCGCGGTGAGTTGGTAGGAACCGGCGGCGCCGCTGATTACAAGATTGCAAGTGGCAGTTCCGTTGCTGTTGGTGAGAACTACGCCGTTCGGTCCATTACACGCCGCCGGCGACGCACTGGTCTGGTCCAGATTATTCGCGATCCGGACACTGACATTCGGAACTGGATCGCCGGTCTGGGGGCCGGTTTGCGCAAACACGCTAACCACCACTCCACCTGCCACCGTGCTGCCGGAGGGGCCCGATAGGTTGAGGTTGCTTTGAGGCGGCGATACCAGTTGCACTACAGGCGGCACTGCGGTGCCCCCATTCGGAAGCCCACTAGTGGTGACCACGAAATTTACGGTACCGGAGACGGCGCTAGCGGTTACTGTCGAAGCAAAGAAGGACTCCCCTCCCTGCACGTTGGTTGCGAGAAACAGGACACTCGCTTGACCATTGGCATCGGTGGTGTTTTCCGAACGAACCAGTGTCCCTGCGCCCGAGGTGATCTTCCAGCTCACGGCTACACCGGCAGCCGGTTGCCCCGAGGCATTGGTTGCCTCCACGACCAGAGGAAGGTTGGAAAGAAACTGCGACTCGACCACTTGGCCGTTGCCGGAAACCAGGGTCAGGCTTTGGGCCCGCAGGTAGCCCACGCAGCCGATCGCAAATAGGAGCGAGAGTCGAATATAAGTACGCACGATGCCTCTCTCGGAAGTTGGACTCGTTCCTTGGAACCAATAAACCAAATATTCAAGGAACTGTTTCGGCGGGCGCGGGTCTATTTAAGTTTACCACCGTCACACGGCGGAGAAACCGTTGATGTAAACCGCCCGTGGATGCCGGAGGCCTCGACCGAGCCGCGACCGGAAGGGAGTTTCCATGGGCCTGCTGGCCAACCAAAGTCCATGAAGACGCCGTGGCGCACGCACTCTTGCGTGCTGCGCCGAGACTCGTCTCGGCGTCGGGCGGACATCGACACGAGTGTCGATGCAGCACGCAAGAGTGCGTGC
>Ga0116135_1000193_pt1 | contig 32652 bp, 29 predicted proteins | sample June2015DPH_20_1_FD_89738 | JGI IMG/M metagenome (GOLD analysis project Ga0116135, IMG submission 89738) | Peatland microbial communities from SPRUCE experiment site at the Marcell Experimental Forest, Minnesota, USA - June2015DPH_20_10 | ecosystem: Environmental > Terrestrial > Soil > Wetlands... | reverse complement strand
GTTGGATCTCGGTGGCGCAGACAAAATACCATTGGGCCGCCTTATCTTGAGCCAGTCCATTAATAGCGTCTACATCGCCGGCGCCTACTTTTACAAGTTTCAACCCAAGACCTTCGCGAAAGCGTCCTAACCAACGGCTGAGTAGCAACCGGCCGCGCCTTTGCGCCATACTCAATCTTGTTGCGACTGGCTCTTTTTCTGATCACCGCCATGGCTGCTTCGGCGCAGCAGACTCCGGCATTGCGGCCCATCCCGCGATTCGCGCTCGGGTCTGATCCGCTTACCATCACGCGCGCTGTGGAGCCTTCGGAGCCATTCACCGTTGCCGGAGAGCGCGGGGCGATCTTCGGCGAACAAAGTGGAACATTCGAGGCTTGGATTTATCCTGTCAAAATTGTGAGCGGCTTCAGCATTACAGCGGAACTGGCGGATTATCCGGTACCGATCGACGTCACCTCGCACGCGGCGGTTATCCAGGTGGCGCCCGCCATGACCACCATCACTTATTCGCATGCCGCATTCACCGTGAAGCAGCACGTGTTCGCTTCGCGCGACGCAGGGCCGGTGGTGCTGTTCGAGATCGATTCCGTCCGGCCCTTGCGCCTCACGTTGCGATTCAGACCGGAGATGTTGCGCGCGTGGCCGGCGCCGAATTTCGGGCCGCCCAACGCCGAGTGGGTGGCAAACGGCGGATACTACGTCTTTCATACCGACAATCCCGATTTCTCTGCCGCGATCGCCATGCCACGCACAGAACCCGGCATTCTGCCGCCGTATCAGGAACGGCCGCGGACGTACCCGACGGAACTTAAGCTGGCCTTTGATCCAAAGACCGATAAGGACCTGTTCTTTCCGCTCATCTTCGCGCTCGGCGATCAGAAATCGACTCGGGAGCATCTCTCCGCCCTCAACAACAATATTCCGGTACTGTACAGGAAGACGCGCGACTATTACGCGCACTTTTTCGATACGCGCCTGAGCAGCGAAACTCCCGACGCCGAGTTCGATCGCGCGTTGCGTTGGGCTGCGATCTCGATCGATCAAGGAAAAGTCAAATTCCATGACGAAACCGGGCTAGTGGCGGGCTATTACGAATCCGGCGATTCCGCGCGTCCCGGATACGGCTGGTTTTTTGGCCGTGATTCGCTGTGGACCTCGTACGCCATCAATAGCTACGGCGATTTTGCCTTGACCAGGACCGCGCTCGAATTTCTGATCCGTCGGCAACGGGCGGACGGAAAGATGATGCATGAATTTGCGCAGAGCGCCGACTTGGTGGATTGGAAATCCACGCCCTATTTCTACGCCTCCGCCGATTCAACGCCGCTGTTCGTGATGGCCATGGAGGATTATGTCAACACCAGCGGCGATGTGGCGTTCCTCCGCAATCACTGGGATGCGGTGCGGCGCGCCTACGCCTTCACTCGCGCGCACGATTCCGATGGCGACGGTATTTACGAGAACACCGAAGGCACCGGCTGGGTGGAGAGCTGGCCTCAAGGCATGCCTCACCAGGAGATTTATCTAGCCGCGCTCGATCAGCAATCCGCCGATGCCATGTCGCGGCTGGCCGCGCTCATGAACGACGCGGGCATAGCGGCCGATGCGCACAAAAAAGCCGAGGAGATTCGGGCGAAACTAGAGCCCGAGTATTACGACTCCGCTGCGCACTTCTACGCTTTCAGCCGCAATGCAGACGGCAGCTTGGATCGCACGGCGACCATCTATCCAGCCGTAGCGTGGTGGACCGGGCGGCTGGCGCTCCCGCGCGCGGATCAAATGCTGGGGCGCTGGGCGTCGTCCGAATTCTCCACCGACTGGGGCACGCGCGACATTAGTGAACGCACGCCGTTTTACGATCCCATCAGCTATCATCAAGGCTCCATCTGGCCGCTGTTCACGGGTTGGGTATCGCTCGCCGAATATCGCGCGGACAGAGCTTTGGCAGGTTACGCGCACCTGATGCAAAATGCGGGGCTCACCTGGGCGCAGGATCTGGGCTCGGTGACGGAATTGTTGTCGGGCGATTTGTATCAGCCGCTGGGCCGCAGCAGCAGCCATCAGATCTGGTCGTCCGCAATGGTTGTTACGCCGGCTGTGCGCGGGCTGTTCGGGCTGGATTGGGACGCCTTGCATCACACACTTCGGTTGGCGCCGAATCTGCCTTCCGGGTGGGATTCAGCGCAGCTCCACAATGTACCGCTCGGGAATTCGCGAATCGATCTTCAATTCACACGGCAGAAGGATCGCTTGCTGGTGCGCGCTAAATCGGCCAAGGCCGAGGCTTTTTGTCTGCTCCCGCAAACAGCGCCGCGCGACCAAGCGTGCCACGAACCGGCTGCCGCTGTGCATGAGCTGGTGCTGCAGCTTCCGGCCGTAGAGATTGGCATTCCAAGCGACCTACCTTTGCCCGGCGCGCGCACTTCACAATTGAAGGTGGTCGGCGAGCAGCGGACGGCCAATCGATACGAAGTGGTTTTTGAAGCGCCGGGCGGCGCGGAATACGATCTTCCAGTGCGAATCAACCAGCCCAATATGCAATCCAAGGGCGCCGAGCTCGCCGGCTCTAAAGTCCGGATTCGTTTTCCAGCTGGAGAGGGCTATCAACAAGCAACGGTGATCTTTTCATGGTGAACCTTTCCCGATTCCGGAGATTTAGCTGCGCACTTTTGGTGACGGCGCTGTGCTTCGCCCAAGCACCGCCGCAGCACGATCCGATTCTGACTTACATCAAGAAAACCTGGGCGTTGCTCACCAGGTCGAATCACATGCTGGCGACGGCCGCGGTGGATCCCAAATTTCACGCTGATCCGGACGGGCGCTGGCCCATTTACGTTTCACACAGCGAGGACATTCGGCGAATTGCACGTCAGCTGCACCAGGAGCTTGCTCCCGCGGCTTTCGCTAAGATTGAGCTGCGCGTGCTGCCGGACGATCCCTCGAAGCTTGAAGAACAGGGCCTGCTCTACCTGCCCGACCCGTACGTGGTTCCAGGAGGCCGCTTCAACGAGATGTACGGGTGGGATAGTTTCTTCATCCAAGTTGGCCTGATCCGCGATGGAGAGATGGATTTGGCCAAAGACATGGCCGACAATTTCCTGTACGAAATTCGCGAGTACGGCAAGATCCTCAACGCGAACCGGACTTATTACTTAACCCGTTCTCAGCCGCCCTTTCTCACTCAAATGCTGCTGGGAGTTTATGCGAAAACCAAGGATCGGAAATGGCTGGAAGATGCCGTGCCGGCAATCGAAAAATATTACCGGTTTTGGACCTCAGAGCCGCATCTTACGCCCTCTAGCGGACTCTCGCGCTATTACGATCTTGGCGAAGGCCCCGCGCCCGAAGTGCTCTCGGCGGAAAAAGACGCACAGGGCCGCACGCATTACGAGCTGATCAAAGAATACTACCGTACCCACAAAGTAACCGACTACGACGTTGGCGAATACTTCGACGCCAAACGGGATATCCTGACATCGCTGTTCTACAAAGGCGATCGATCCATGCGCGAATCCGGATTCGATCCATCAGACCGGTTCGGCAAATTCAACGTCGACATCATCCACTACAATCCGGTATGCCTGAATTCACTGCTGTACCTGATGGAATTCCAAACTGCGGAGATCCTCCGCATTTTGGATCGTCCAGCGGACGCGACCACGTGGGAGAAGCGTGCTCAGGATCGTGCCGGCCACATCAACCAACTGATGTGGGATGAGCAGTCCGGGCTTTATTTCGACTACGAATTTGTGCACCACCGGCTGCGCCATTATCCGTATCTCACCACCTTTTATCCGTTGTGGGCCGGTATTGCGACCAAGGATCAGGCAGCCGCGGTGGTTCGCAATCTCGGGATGTTCGAGCGTCCTGGTGGATTACAGACCAGCATCAATGCCAGCGGCAATCAGTGGGATTCTCCGTTCGGTTGGGCGCCCATCGAGATGATCGCGGTGGAGGGTCTGCGCCGCTATGGATACGAGGCTGAGGCGAATCGCATCTCGCGAGAGTGGTTATCGCTGGTGCTGGAGCAGTATCAGCAGAGCGGAATCATCGTGGAGAAATACGACGTGGTGCGGCGCACCTCGCGCGTGAGCGGCGAAATCCACTTCGGATATTCGTCCAACGAAGCCGGCTTCGGATGGACCAACGGCGTGTTCACCAGCCTGCTGGATCAAATGCCGCCGGAGGAACAAAAACAGTTGCTGGGGAACTGACTTCACCAGGCGTTGTCGCCACGCATCAGCTCCGGGATGGTTCTCAACAACAGTTGCAGATAAAGCCGGGTGGATAAGTCGCGTACCAACTGCAGATCCAGTGCAACTCGCTCCGCATAAGAAAGCCGGCTTCTCCCGCGCGTCTGCCAATACCCAGTCAGCCCGGGCTTGCGAGTCAGGATCTCTCCGGCTTGAGCGCCATAATGCTCGGTGAGCTCGCCTCGAGTAAGTGGGCGTGGCCCCACCAGCGACATCTCGCCGCGCATTATGTGAAAGAATTGCGGCAGCTCATCAATCGAATACCGCCGGCACAATTGTGCGAAGCGGCTGGCGACGCGGGCATCGCTACGTGGCTTTGGGCCGGGCGGAGGATCACATTCGATACGCTGCACCCAACCTTTCTCCTCCGCGGCGGCAGGTTGCAGGCGCGGCCACATGGTTCTCAATTTCCACACCCACAACGTTTGCCCATCTTTGCCAACTCGCAGATGAGCGATAAATGGTGACCGGCGGGAAAGGATCCACGTCGCGATGGCCGCTGGAATGATCAGCGCGAGAGACACAACAAACAACGCAGCGCCTACCATCCAGTCGAGCGCGTCCAGCACCTGGAACTGCGACGATCGTGCAGGTACTGTTCTATCGAGTGGCAGCGCGGTGGTGGACATTTGAAAATGTGGACATTTGAGAATTTAGAGGGAGTGCAGATACGCAAGCAAATTGTCCTTCTCGTCCGCGGATAGCGTGTCCGCAAACGACGGCATTCCTCCGCCGCCGGAATTGATCTTGGCCAAGACGCTTTCATCAGACACCGGCTTGCCGTTCTTCAGCTTCTTGCGCTGGAACAGGCCCTTAAGCGACGGGCCGACTTTGGTTTCGGCAGTGTCGGCATTGTGGCAAACAGCGCATTGCTCGAACACCTTCTTGCCCTGTTCGGTGTCGCCCTTTGGACGGGCTGTTGCGACGAGGGCTAACAGGACCGCAACACTGGTTAGAGGAACAATGATTTTCCGCATCTGGCTATGAGACGCAATTGATGCCGGGCACGCGTGTGAACATGCTGTAAAAGAATTGCGAAGCGCGATGGGTTGCTAAAATGGTTCCGTTGAAAGCCTTAATCGCATTCGTCTTTGCCTTATTTCCTCTGTCCGCGCAAGTTCTTACGACGCTGGATTTGAGCGCTACGCATGGGCGAAAGGCGTACTACGTGGTGCTGGCTTCCCGAGGCGGGAGTTCCACCGGACATGCCTTCGTGGTGTGGGGCATTGAGGACGACCGCCGAAAAATGAGCAGCGTGGAAGCGCTGGGGTTGTATCCCGAAAATGACGCGTCAAATTGCGCCGCGTTGATACATGCGGTTTCAGGTTCTGGTCGCGTGATGGACGAGATGCTGAATCACAGCGTGCAAGGCATAACCTACGCGCTGATCGTCAAGGTGGATGAACGCGATTTCAAGCGATCCAAACGAGTGGCGCGAGAATGGGATTGCAAGCATGAATTTTCGCTGCTCGGGCGCGATTGCGTGGAGTTCCTGCGCGCCGTCGGCGACTCGCTCCATTTGAAAATGCCGGGAAGAAGCCTCACGCGGTGGACTCCGCAAGCCTATGTACGCGCGCTTCAGGCGCGAGCCGCGGATGGAACCTTGGCTGTCGATTGGCAGCCAGCTACCGCGCGTTAGCTACTGGCTCCACGGCGGTGTGATTCCGTTCATGCGGGCGTAGGCGATGGCTTGGCCCAAGTGCTCGGCAATGTGAACATCCAGGTTCACGAAAATACCGCGGCGCGTGGTGGGCGTGCCGAAGAAGTCCGCACTCTGAGCCAAATTTCCAGGCCGGGCGCTTTCTAACGATTTGCGAACTGTAGCGAAACTTTCGGTCAGCAATTGGATGATTCGCTCCTTCGAAAGCGTCTGCTTTTCCAGCTTGGATTGCTCTTCGAGAGCCGTTTTCAATTCGTCGGCCGAAGGCGCGGACGTGGCCAGCTTCATCAGCAGTTGATTAGCGGAGACAATGTGCACGAGAACTTCGCCGAAGGAGCGCACGCCCGGCGCGGGACGCCAGGAATATTTCTCTTCCGGCACAGCCTTCGCTAGCGCGATCACCTTTTGTTCGGAATCCGAGAAAGACAGCAGGATATCAGCGGCGGCCGGCGCAGGCGGCACGTCGGTCACGCCCAGCAACTCAACGTCGAAAATCAATTCGGACTTGGGCGGAATGGAGCCCTGGCCGTTCTCGCCATACGCCAGTTGGTAAGGGATAAACAAGCGCCGTTTGCCGCCTACCTTCATGCCCTCAAAACCCACCTCCCAACCGGAGATAACGAGACGCTTACCCTGCACGAACTTAAGAGGCTCGTTGCGATCCACCGACGAATCGAACTTGGTTCCGTTGCGCAGCCAGCCGGTGTAGTGGACCGTATACTGTTTGCCAGGCGCGGCCGATGCGCCGGTGCCCACCGCAATATCGATGTAGTGCATGGTCACGTTTTCGACCACGGGTCCGGTAACTTCCGGGACACTGGCGGGCATTTTGGGGTCGAACTGCGCGAGCGCGGTGCGGGCGAGAGCTGCCAGCAGAAAAAATAGGCGGACGCGAGTTGACATGCCACATTGTAGCCCCGCGCGTGAGCGAGGGGACCTGGCAGTGACGGAACGGTCCCCTTACTTGCGTTCGGGGCTACGCTTTTTCGCGCTCACCTCGGCGCAGGTAGGCGTCGTCTTTGGTTAGCCAGTCAGTCCGGATTGGCGAAAAGATGTCCAGATCGAGCGTATCTTCCAGAGCCACCGCGCGATGCGGAACGTTAGATGGGATGTGCAAAACTTCGCCCTGGCGCACGATCACTTCCCTGCCCTCCAGCTCAAATTTCAGCGCACCCTCCAGGATGTAAGTGATCTGCTCGCTTTCGTGATGATGCTCGGGCACCACGGCGTCCTTTTTCAGGAACACTTGCGCCACCATGGCCTTCTGGCCGCTGATCACTTTTCGAGAGATCACCTCGCTCATTACTTCCAGCGGAACGGTATCCCAGGTGTGATGTTTCATCGGGCACCATTATTGCAGCTAATCGGTTGGATGGCGGAGCAGCGCCAGCAGTCCTCGCTCGAAACGATCTTTGCTCGATTCGATGCGGCCACCGCCGAACACCTCCGCGAGCCGGGGGAAAGCGCCGGTAGCAAGCTGAGCGGTGGCGAACTTGACGTCGATCGCCGCGTCGCCGGCCGCTTCGCGCAGCGCGTGGCCGAAAACGAAATCGTCCACGGTGGCCAGCAGCGCGATCTTCTGCTTCCCGGTCATGGATGTTCGAGCGAGCGCTTCGAGACACTGCTCCATATGGCGCATCGCGTTGAGGCCCGGGGGCGCCGTCAACATCGCGGCCAGCGCCCAGGGGTGACGGATGAATATCGCGTGGGTTCGATTGGCGATCTCCAACAGTGCGCACTGCCAGCCCTTCGGAAGCGACGGCAGCAGGGCTTCTCCCATCAGCGCATCGTCCATTACTGCGATCAGATCGTCTTTGGTCTTCACGTAATAGTAAAGGCTCATCGTTCCGACTTTTAGCTCTTGCGCCACTCGGCGCATCGACACCGCCTCGAAGCCTTCTTCGTCGGCTATGGCGAGCGCGGTGGCTGCGATCTTCTGGCGGGTCAACTGCGATTTCGTTCTTGACATTCGTACACTGTACTATTATTCTATTCGTACAGTGTACGAAACAACTGTATTGATCGCCGGCGCGGGGCCAACCGGTTTGACTCTAGCGCTGGATCTGGCGCGGCGTGGAATCCGGATGCGTTTAATCGAGGCCTCCAGCACGCCTTTTGAAGGATCCCGCGGCAAGGGCCTGCAGCCGCGCACCCTCGAGATTTTCGAGGATCTCGGGGTAATCCAGCCGATTCTCGCCGCCGGCGCGATTTACCCGAAGTTCCGGATTCATTTCGGCCCTTGCTCGCTGCGGGCGGGCTCGCTCGGTTCATCCAAGCAGCCGACTGAAAGCGTTCCGTATCCGAACATCTGGATGGTCCCCCAAGCACGCACGGAAGCAATCCTGCGCGAGCGGCTGCGCGCCCTCGGCCTCGAGGTCGAATTCGGCAAGTCTCTCGATACGTTCACGCAGAATGAGCACGGCGTCGAGGCCACACTCTCAACCGGCGAAACGGTGCACGCCGAATTCCTGGTGGGATGCGACGGCGGCCACAGTACCGTGCGAAGAACGCTCGGCCTCCGTCTGGAGGGTGAAGCGATCGACGAGAAACCCGTGCTGATAGCGGATCTCGAAATCGCGGGCCTCGATCGTCGCGACTGGCATATTTGGCCCTTCGCCAAAGGCGGCGCAATCGGGCTCTGCCCGTTGCCGAATACGCCCTTGTTCCAATTCACGGCGAAAGCAGAGGCCGCCGCGCGGGGCATCGAGGACCTGGTGCGCTGCGTGACTGGCCATCCTGTAGAGCGCGTCGCGTGGAAATCGATTTACCGTCCGTCAGCGCGCATGGTCGATCGTTATCGCGTCGGGCGCGTGTTCTTAGCAGGGGACGCGGCGCATGTGCATCCACCGTCCGGAGGCCAGGGGCTGAACACGGGCGTGCAGGATGCCTACAACTTGGGCTGGAAGCTGGCTCACGTCGCGCGCGGCGGACCCGATTCACTGCTCGATACGTATGAATCCGAGCGTCTCCCGATCGCAGCCGCGGTGCTCGGCTTGAGCAAACGCCTGCTCAAAACCCGTTCGCTCAAGCGCGGTGACCGAACCGACCAACTCGCTTTACATTACCGGTCGAGCCCCTTATCCTCAGGCGTCACACTCGGAAATCTGCATCCTGGCGATCGCATGCCGGATGCCCGGCTGGACGATGGCAGCCGTCTCTTCGATCATTTACGCGGGAGCCATGCGACAGAGCTGGTAACTCCCGAGGGAGCCCGGATTCTGGTTCGACCAGACGGCTATGTAGCGCACATCGGATCAACGCATTTAGCCGAGTACGCAGGCGAGCCGGTTCGCCAGATCAGCTTCGGGGCCGGAGTGCCGGACCGCTCTCAGTGAGGGAGCCGGAGCTTTCGCCGATTTTTCGCCGCGTCCTTCTCGATCGCGGTTCGGTTTTGTGCCACCATAGTAAAAAGGGCGCCGATAAGCTAATCATGAGGCAAAAGATCCTTTCGTGGTTTGCCCTGCCACTGTCTCAAGCCGAATCCGCCGGTCCCCGGTCCCTCGCCGAACGGTTCGCCATCCCGCATAATTTCCCGCCCAACCTGAGCCTTCCGGAGGCTATGATCCGCGTCGCCGCCGCCATGGCTCGAATCCTGCTCGGATCGTCGTTATTCGCGGTTTGGGGTGTCTTTAGCGCTCGAGTTTGGAGTTCCATTCCAAGCTACTTTTGGCGCACCGCCGCAATTCTTCCCCTCGCGCTCCTCTTCTTGATACCGTTCACCGCGTTGATGGCCGGGATTTCCGCCATGGTTCGGGCGATCTCACCAAAGCACCGTTAAACTCCTCTTCCGCCTTCCGAAAAAGTTCCGAACGTAATACACATGTAACATTCATCGGGTAGTCTGGTGACTTCGTTTTCCAAAGGGAGCGTGGATGGAACTATTTGGGGAGACCCTCTCGACAGGCAGCGCCATCTTTCTCTTGCTGGCCCTCGGGCTGGCATTGAGTTTTGAGTTTGTCAACGGATTCCATGACACCGCCAACGCGGTGGCCACCGTCATCTACACACACACCCTCAAGCCGATGGTCGCGGTGGTTTGGTCCGGCTGCTGGAATCTAATCGGCGTCCTAACTTCCACCGGCGCGGTAGCGTTTGGAGTGCTGGCATTGCTCCCAGTGGAACTGGTCCTCAACGTCGGCTCGGGCGCCGGTTTCGCCATGGTGTTCGCGCTTCTGATTGCAGCCATCATCTGGAACCTGGGTACCTGGTATTTGGGCTTGCCGGCTTCGAGTTCTCACGCGCTGATCGGCTCAATTATGGGCGTGGGCCTGGCGAACTCGATGTTGTCGAAAGGCCACGAGTTCGGCGAGGGCGTGAATTGGGTGAAGGCCAAAGAGGTCGGTTTATCCCTGCTGATTTCTCCATTGGTCGGCTTCGTTTGTGCGGCCGGGCTGTTGCTGCTCATGAAATTCCTGATCAGGAACAAGGAACTGTACCAATCGCCCGAAAAAGACAAAGCCCCACCGCTCTGGATTCGCGGCCTACTGGTGCTTACCTGCACCGGCGTTAGCTACGGGCACGGATCCAACGACGGCCAAAAAGGCATGGGATTGATTATGCTGATCCTGATCGGAATCTTGCCGGCTACCTACGCCGTGGATCAAAGCACCAGCCAGGAGTCCATCCAGGCGCTGGCCGCGGACGCGCAGGCCATCTCTTTCCAAATGGATCGCCATGCCATAGGGATAGCTATGGCCGGGTTGCAGGCGGCATCCGACGATCTTTCGGCCTATCTGAAAACATCCGGCAAGTTGGAAGAGCGTACATACGGAGCAATTGGTGTCAAATGCCGCGAAATCTCCGATACGCTGAGCGGCAAGACCAGCCTCTCGGAACTGACCAAACCCCAGCGCTCGCTCCTGCGAAGCGATTTGTACCTGACATCGGAAGCGCTCGGAAAAATATTGAAAGCCCATAAGCTCGATGACCCGGAGGAGCAAAAGTCGGCCGCATCGCTCAAATCTCATATGGACAAGCTCACCAAGTTCATTCCTGTCTGGGTAAAAGTCGCGGTTGCCATCGCGCTGGGCCTGGGCACCATGATCGGCTGGAAGCGCATCGTGGTTACGGTAGGTGAAAAGATCGGCAAAACGCATCTCACCTACGCTCAGGGTGCGGCGGCGGAATTGGTTGCTGCGGCCACGATTTTGGCGGCAGACAAGTATGGACTTCCGGTAAGCACCACTCACGTCCTGTCGTCGGGTGTGGCGGGGACCATGGCTGCGAACCACTCCGGCTTGCAGATGGAAACGCTTCGGAATCTCCTGTTGGCCTGGGTGTTGACCTTGCCCGTTACAGTGTTGCTGGGCGCAGGGATTTTCGCATTCGTACTGAATGTTTTGATTCGCTTCGGCATCAAATAGATCGGCTAGTTTAAACTCGGGGCAGCCATGCAGCATGTCGAGACGGAACCAGTTCCTTCCGATACGCTTACAATCACCTGCATCGCGGTCATCGCCTACATTCTCGCGACCGTGCTGCACGAAGGCGTAGGGCATGGCGGCGCTTGTCTTTTGGTTGGAGGCAAGCTGCTCGTCATCTCCACGGTTCACATGGAGTGCAGCGTGGACAGCCGCCTGGTGATGGCCGGCGGCACGCTGATGAACGTTATTGCTGGAGCCTTGGCATTTGCCCTGGGGCGCATCACTAGCCGGGCCCACCCCAGCCTCCAGTATTTCCTGTGGATTTCCATGACGGTGAATCTCTTCATCGCCGCCGGTTATTTCGCATTCTCCGGAATTGGCGGCTTCGGGGACTGGGCGTTGTTCATTCAAGGTCTCGGCCCACAATGGATCTGGCGAGTCAGCATGACGATCTTTGGCGCAGCGGCGTACATGCTGGTGGCCCGCTTTAGTTTGCTGGAACTGCGTCCTCTGATCGGGAGCGATAAAGAGCAGCGCTTCGTGCGCGCCGTACAGCTCTCCAGAATGCCGTACTTCGCTGGAGGTATTCTGGCATGTGTAGCCGGCTCTCTAAATCCTCAGGGCTTGATTCTGGTCGTCATGTCTGCCGCGGCATCGACCTTTGGCGGTACTTCCGGGCTCCTTTGGATGATGGACTGGCTGAAGGGCGACCGAATCCCACTAGGCTCCCAGCCGGAGCCGGCGCCCATCCAAAGGAGTTGGCCCTGGATCTCGACGGCCATCGCACTCGCCCTGGCTTTCATATTGGTGCTGGGTCCGGGAGTGCTTTTCGCCCAAAGCGCGCGTTAATCCGGCGCCCACATCGAGTGAATATCCCCCTGGCGGCCCGCCCACACCGTCCAAGCGGCGATGAGCGCCAGCATCAATCCGATGATGATCCACAAGATGGTAGTCATCCGCGAGGACTTCTTCGGCGGTCCGTCCGGAGGTTTGGGTTCGCCACCACTCATCGGTATCTCAATTCGCTGGCCGCGCAGTCTTCTGGCTCAAAAACCATGCCTGGCTGTCGTGTCCGCCATTACGGGATTTGTGTTTGTACGTCCCATCCTTATGCATGCGCCGCGCGTTCCGATTGTCGTGCAGATATGTATGCAGGATCTCATCCTTCAAGCGCTGCACCAATTGCGGGCGTTCCACCGGAAATATCACCTCCACGCGGCGATTGAGATTGCGCGGCATCAGATCCGCGCTGCCCAGATAGCATTCCTCCGCCCCGTTGTTCCCAAAATAATAAATGCGGCTATGTTCCAAGAACCGGCCGACAATGCTCGAAACGTGAATATTTTCGCTCACCCCGGAAACATTCGGACGCAGGCAGCACGCACCTCGCACAATCAAATCGACGGCCACGCCCGCCTGCGAGGCCTGGTAGAGCAGGCGGATAATGGGACCGTCCTCGAGCGCATTGGTTTTGAAAATCAAACGGCCCTGCCCACCATTGCGCTGCACATCGATCTCGCGCTGGATCAATTCCTCCAGACGCTGGCGCATATTCAGCGGCGCCACCAGCAGCTTCCGGAAACTTTTCTTGTGCGAATAGCCGGTCAGATAATTGAACAGGTCAGTGGCATCCGCGCCGATTTGATCGTCGCTAGTGAAAAATCCCAGGTCTGTGTAAAGCTTCGCGGTGAAAGGATTATAGTTGCCCGTGGCCAGATGGCAATACCGGCGGATCACGTCGCCTTCCCTGCGCAGCACCAGCGCCACTTTGGAATGCACTTTCAAACCCAGTAATCCGTAAACCACATGCACGCCCTCGCGCTCCAACGCGCGGGCCCATTCTATGTTGCTTTCTTCGTCGAAGCGCGCTTTCAATTCCACCAGTACGGCAACCTGCTTCCCGTTCTCCACGGCTTCCAATAACGCTTCCACAATCGGCGAGTTGCGGCCCAACCGGTACAACGTCATCTTGATGGCCACCACATCGGGATCCTTGGCGGCCTTGCGTAGAAATTCGATCACCGGCTGGAACGAATCATAAGGATGGTGCAAGAGCTGATCCTCCTGGCGGATCAGTCCGAAGACATCGTCCTCCTTGGCTCCAAACCCGGGTGGCGTAACGGGCAAAAACGGCTTGTCTTTGAGATCCGGCCGATCCAGCGCCGCCAGATGCCGCAGGCGGCTGAGATCCAGCGGACCATCCACGCGGTAAACGCTGGAGGCTTCCACTTCCAGATTGCTCACCAGGATCTCTACCATCGAGTCCGGCATTCCGGCGTCCACCTGAAGGCGCACGGCGTCGCGGAAACGCCGCTGCCACACCGCCTCCTCAATACTCTCTAGTAGATCGTCCGTCTCCAGTTCCTTGATCGCGACATCTGCGTCGCGCGTTACCCGGAAGGTATGCGCCCGGACAATATCGAGGCCCGGAAACAGGTGCTGCAAATTGGCCATCACCAGTTGCTCGACGGGAACAAAAGCGCAACGTCCGGGTGCATTTTCGCCCGCCACGGTCACCGGCAGGAATTGCGGCAGCGAATCAGGAATCTTCACGCGCGCGAAGTGCTCCGGCCCATTCAGATCCCGGACTACCACGGCCAGGTTGAAACTGAGATTTGAGATATGCGGGAATGGACGGCCTGGATCAAAAGCAAGAGGCGTAAGGATCGGGAAAATCTTATCCAAAAAGAGACAGTCCAGAACGCCGCGCTGCTCCGGCTCTATCTCAGTCAGATCCAGCAGCCGGATGTGTGCGGCAGCCAACTCGGGCGCCAGTTCTTCGCGATAAAAATCGTGCGCCTCTTTCATCAGCACGCCCACTTCAACTCGGATGGCTCCCAAGGTCTCAGCCGGTAGCCTGCCATCCATGCCTGGTTCCTGTACTTTGTTCTCGATCTGCTGCATTAATCCGGCCACGCGGACCATGAAAAACTCATCAATGTTCGATCCCAAAATCGACAGGAACTTCACCCGCTCGAGCAGCGGATTGCGGGCATCGCGCGCCTCTTCCAATACGCGCCGCTGGAATTCCAGGTGGCTCAATTCGCGGTTGAGGTAAAGTACCGGATCGCGCAGATCCGTTACTTCATTTAGGGGGACGGCGGCAGACATGCATATATCATTTTACCGGGATGAACCTCTGGATTGCACGGCTGGAATCTTTTTTCACGCAACTCGCCGCCCCATGCGCATGTGAAAGAGAGTGCGATCTCTACTAAATCCGCTGCTGGCAAGCGCTGCCATGCTGCTGGCCGCCTCACAACCTCTGCAATTGAACGTGGTGTACGACTGCGGCCCCAACTCTCCGAGAATCAAGATCCTGAGCTGCGCTTCGACGGACCCCGGCGCCGTTTGCGATGTTCAATATTACGCCGGCGCCGATCCCGCGCGGCGCTCGCACTCTTCGCGCGCAGCACTCCTGATTTCACTCGACCGTTGCCATCCGCAAGTCTCCCTGAAAGCTCCTCTCAAACCCGGCGACACGCTGGAAGTCTTACTATTCGGCGAGTGGACCAAGAGTGAACTCGTGGCCATTGACGGTTCGCAATACAATATCCGCCTTCCGGATGGCGCCAAGTACTGGATGCCCGCCGCCCAAGTACGCCGCGCGGTGGCGTCCATCCCATCCGGCCAACCCCCCAAGCCCGGTCTCACCAGCTGTGCCGGAAAAATAGACGGAACGTACCTCAGCCCTAGTGGATTCCCGAGCATTGTTTTCCACTCCGGCAAAGCATCCGTCCAAGGCGGCGATGACGTGGAGTGTTGGACGGGCAGCGGCAAAATATATCTGCACACCACCGGCACGCCCCGCGATCAGGACTTCGTCATGGGCATCAACAGCAACGGCACACTGGATACGCCGCTCGGAGAAATGAAGAAGAAGAAATAACGGTTCTTCGGTTCTTCCGTTCTTCGGTTCCTAACTCCCGGGGCGCCAGCGAGAGACAGGGACGGCCATACGAACCAAAGAACCGATGAACCGGATAACCGATGAACGTTGTCAGGGGAGCCGGCGCCAAGCGCCCGGCTCCCCTTGACAACTTAGGAGAGTGGATGCATACTTCTCCTAGATAGCTTAGGAGACACATGCAGCGCCTTCGCCACCTGTTGGCCACGATTCTTGGACGCTCCCGCATGGAGCGCGACCTGGCCGAGGAGCTTCGCTTCCATATCCAGAGCCGCGCCGAGCATCTCATGCGTTCCGGCCTCTCCGCCGGCGAAGCGGAGCGACAGGCCCGCATCGAGTTCGGCGCCGTCGAAGCATACAAGGAAAGCTGCCGCGAGGCCAGCGGTCTCGCTTGGTTCGACGAGCTGCGCGGCAATCTTCGCTATACGCTGCGGGCATTGCGCCATAATCCCGGTTTCACGCTGGCCGCCGTCCTTTCGCTCGCAGTCGGGATCGGCGTCAATACTTCCGCCTTCACTGGGGTTAGATCCATGGTTCTGCACCCGTTCCCTTATCCCAACTTAGATCGCGTGATGACCGTCTGGGAATCGGATGTAAAACTCAGTTCTCCTCGAAGACGGCTGGCAGCCGGCAATTTCTTCGATTGGAAACAGAACAACCGCACCTTCGAATATCTGGCAGCCTATCGAGGATGGAACGCCACCTTGACTGGCGTAGATGATCCTCGGCGTTTGCAGGCAGATCAAGTGTCGGCTGGCTTTTTCGAGACGTTTGCAATGCATCCGCGATTGGGTAGAAGTTTCTCAGAAGGAGATTGCGAGCCGGGCCGCGATGCACTGGTGATCGTCAGCGACGCCTTCTGGAAAAGCCAGCTTGCCTCCCTGCCCGCTCCTTTAGGCAAGACCATCTCTCTGGATAGCCGAACCTATACGGTGATCGGCGTGATGCCGGAGGATTTCGAGTTTCCGCTCGCAACAGAATTGTGGACTCCCCTCGCCCTCACTCCCGAGGAAAAGAGCCGCCGCGACCGGGCCGATCTCAATGTGGTCGCGCGTCTGAAACCTGGCGGGTCCATTGGGCAGGCACGCGCCGAAATTACTGCGTTAAGCGCGGAGCTGGAACGCCGCTATCCGAGAACCAACGCGGGACACGGCGTGGTGATCAAACCACTGATTGAATCCATCAATGAGGTCACGGACCGCTTCAGTGAGATCCTGCTGGCCGCAGCCACCTTCGTTCTGCTGCTGGCCTGTGCCAATGTGGCCAATCTGCAACTTGCGCGCTCCACCGCGCGGCAGCGGGAGATCGGTCTGCGCGCGGCTCTGGGCGCCAGCCGGTTTCGCATCGCGCGCGAACTGCTCACGGAAAGCATTGTGATCGGAATTCTGGGCGGAGGCACGGGAGTGCTTCTCGCGAGTTGGGATGTACACATCACCAGAGCGGCCATCCCGGCCAAGGTTCTCCAGTGGGTGGCAGGCCTGAGGAACTATCACCTGGATGGTACCGCTGTAGCATTCGGCTTCGCGCTGTCAGTGGGGGCCGGCGTGGCCTGCTCCCTGCCCGCCGTCTATCAGTTACTGCGCCAACATGGCATCGGATTGAATGACGTGTTGAAAGAAGGAGGGCGCACCTCCAGCTCCGGAACATCCCGCAGCCGCGCGCGTAGCACGCTTGTGGTTGTGGAAGTGGCGCTCTCGTTGGTGCTTTTAATCGGGGCCGGCCTGATGGTGAGAACCTTCCAGCGTATGCTGACGCTCAACCTCGGCTTCGATCCGAAGAACGTGCTGATCGCCGACGTCTGGCTCTCCGAAAAGAATTATCGCGACGACGCCCGGATGTCGCGCTTATTCGATCAGGTTTTGGAAGGGCTGAGTACGGTTTCAGGCGTGGAGGCTTCCGCGGCCGCGGGCGATGTGGGCGGCGCTGCGGCATTGAGCATCGAAGGACAAGCGGAACTGCGCCCCGGCGATCCGCGCCCCAACATCAGCGCTATCAGTTCCGGTTACTTCCACACCATGCGGATTCCTATTCGCGCCGGCAGATCCATCGGCGCCGAAGACGGTCCCAACGCGCCTCCCGTGGTTGTGGTGAGTGAGGCCATGGCCCGCCATTATTGGCCCAGGTCGAATCCCATCGGCCAAAGAATCCGGCTCAAAGGACCAACGTCTCCATGGCTAACCGTGGCCGGAGTATGTGGCGATCTGAAGAACTGGTTCACCGGAAGCCCGGAACCAGCCGTTTACGTGTCCTACCGGCAATGGCCCACTCCCTATATGCGGCTGCTTTTGAGAACCGGGCAGGACCCCATGCAAGCGGCATCCAGCGTCCGCGCTCAAGTCCGAATGGTGGATCGGAACCAGGCCATCTACGACATCAACTCAGAAGAACAAGCGCTCGCCGATGAGAGCTCCGGTGTTCGAATGGCTGCCGCGAGGATGAGCATCTACGCCGGCATCTCACTGCTGCTCGCCGTTATGGGGTGTTACGCGGTCGGCGCGTTCTCTGTCGCGCGCCGTACCCAGGAGATCGGCATCCGCATGACGCTGGGCGCCACCCGCGGCAATATCCTGCGAATGGTGCTTACTCAAACCGCCCGCATGACCGCCATCGGCCTGGCAGCCGGACTCGCGCTGGCCATCGCCATGACCCAAATCATGTCGCATGAGCTTTACAACGTGGTCTCCATTGAGCCGCTGACGTTCGTGATCTTGACGGCGCTGCTGGCCTCCTCAGCCCTTCTGGCCGGCTACATTCCCGCATACCGCGCATCGCACATCGATCCCATGGCCGCCCTACGCAGTGAATAGCGCCAGGCGCACTCAAGATTATCGACAATTGAAACGTGGTTGTTGTTAGCCCATGAAATGACCCGCGCTTATTCACAAAACTAAAACTTCCTATTCCATTGACTACTCCTGTCCTTTGGCATGCCTTGTCTTGTTTTCTGCGTCCCACGCGACTCTTTTCTCCCAGCTGTGTACCTTGAATGTCAAAACCGGCGGAGCGCCGCCGGTGGAAGTTGACAAGAGCGTTGGACCGGCACCTGCGGATTCATGCAATTACTAGCCATTCTTCGACATTCCTATTTCGGACACCATGTTGATCGAAGTCAACTTGGTGCCGATTCGTTTTCCCGCAAGCAGATCGCGGATTACTCCCACGCGCGCCCCCGGCGCAATCACCACTTCGCCCACACCCGCTTGAAGTGCATCGGAGGCAGCTTCCAGCTTCGCCCGCATTCCGCCGCTCGCAATTCCCCGCGCGATCAAATCGCTGCAGTCGGAAGTGCTGATGCTTGGAAGAATGTTGTTCTCCCCATCCCGCACTCCATCCACATCCGTCAGGAACATGAGCTTTTCCACGGGAAATGCCGCGGCGATGGAAGCCGCCATCTGATCGGCATTGACATTGTAGAAGCGTCCCTCGCGATCCCCGGCGACGCACGCCACCACCGGCAGGTAGCCGTTTTCGATCAGCAACGCCAGTAGCCGCGTGTCGGATTTCACCGGCTGCCCCACCAATCCCAGTTCGTCGCTCATCTTGCGGGCTTCGGTCACCAGCGCATCCATACCGCTGAGTCCCACGGCCCGCGCACCCGCCGCTACGAACGCCGCCACCAATTCCTGATTCACCGACCCCGCGAATACTTTGAGCACCGCGTCCAGCACTTCGGGTGTAGTAACCCGCAGGCCATTTACGAACCGGCTCTCAATGCCACGCTCGGCGAGGAATCTCGTCATCTGCTTTCCGCCGCCGTGAACCACCACCGCTTCCAGGCCCTCTTCGACCGCCTGCGCGATTTCCGCCGCCAGCCGTTCTCTGGATTCCACAGCATCCAGCAGCGTGCCGCCGATTTTGATGAGCGCCGTCAAAGCAGCCCCTCGGTTTCATCGAACCCTAGCGCGAGGTTCATGTTCTGCACCGCCTGCCCCGCCGCGCCCTTCACCAGATTGTCGATCACGCTCACCACCACGGCGCGCCCCGAAGCCGCATCCAGCCGAACGCCGATATCGCAAAAATTGGTTCGCGCCACACCGTGTATGTCGGGCATGCTTCCAGGCGGGTACAGCCGGACGAAAGGCTCATTCTCATACCGGCGGCGATAAATGTTCAGCAGCTCGTCGGCGCTCGCGATGCCCCGCGCACGGAAATAAATAGTCTCCAAAATTCCGCGATGGATGGGAAGCAACTGCGCCGTAAAGCTTAACTCGGCTTCCTCGATGCCGGACACCATCAAAATTTCCGGGACGTGCCGGTGATCCAACACGGCATACGCCGACAAATTCTCCGTCACTTCGGAAAAACTGGTTTTGAGACTCGGTTTCCGCCCCGCACCGCTGACGCCGGATTTCGCATCGCACACAATACCGCAAGCGCGGTCGATCGCACCTGCGGCGATCAAAGGTTGAATCGCCAGGTTCGCCGCTGTAGGATAGCATCCCGGATTCGAAATCATCCGCGCGCCCGCAATCCCGTCGCGGCAGAATTCAGGCAACCCATAAACGGCTTCTGAAAGCAACTCAGGCGCCGCGTGCTCCTCCCGATACCAGCGCGAATAGGAGCCGGGCTCGCGCAGCCGAAACGCCCCGCTCAAGTCGATCACTTTGGCGCCTGCGTCCAACATCGCGGGCGCAAGTTCCATGGACACATCGGCAGGCGTCGCCAGAAAAACCAGTGCCAGCCCTTCCGCCTTAACCGCTTGCGGTGTGCACGGAACTCGCGTGTGAGGCTTGGCACCGAGATGCTGCGGCGGATCCTCAGAATCCGCGCGATGTTCCAGCAGCACTGGTTCAACATCGGGATGCCGCTCCAGCAGGTGCACCAGTTCCGCTCCACTGTAGCCTCGAAACCCGACAATGCCGACACGTGTCCCCATGTGGTTAATTATTCAATTGACTGAATAATTATACTATAGCGTGGGGCACGATGCCATCCTAAGATGCCATCCTGCGGCGGTTGCTAACCCGGCCGCTTTCGCACCGATCGTGGTTTGAGCCGGACCAGTTCGGAATGGTTATACTTGGCTGAAGTTATCCGCCATGCGCCCATCCTGTTTTTCTCTCATCCTCGCCGGAGCCGCCTTACTTGTAGCTGCCGACGCGCTCGCTGCCGAGCTGCCATCCACGACGGTCGCCAAGATCGACGAAATCGGCGCCAAAGCGCTCACAGATAGCGGCTCCCCCAGTGTTTCGATTGCAGTTGTGCAGGGCGGCAAAATTGTTTACGAAAAAGCCTATGGCCGGGGGAGGCTGGAACCCGCCACGGACGCCAAACCTGAGATGCGCTACAGCATCGGATCGGTCAGCAAGCAATTCCTGGCAGGGGCGATCCTGTTGCTGGTCCAGGATGGCAAAGTGTCGCTTGACGACCGCGTTTCTCGTTACCTTCCCGATCTGACGCGGGCGAACGAAGTCACCATCCGCCAGCTCCTGTCGCACACGTCCGGATATCAGGATTATTATCCCCAGGATTACGTGGCGCCATTTATGGAGAAACCCGTGACGGCCGAGAGCATACTCAACCAGTGGGCCAAAAAACCGCTGGACTTCGATCCGGGTACACGCTGGCAGTACAGCAACACGAATTACGTGATTGCGGGCAGTATTGTGGAGCGGGTGACGGGCGGCCCGTTTTTCGCTTTCCTCGCCAAGCGTATCCTGCAGCCATTGGGAATGACCAGCGCCATCGACTTGGACGAACAAACGCTGGGATTATCAGACGCTGCCGGTTACACGCGGTTTGCGTTAGGCCCCGAGCGTCTGGCGCGCACCGAAGGCCGTGGCTGGTTGTACGCGGCTGGAGAACTGGCTATGACAGCGCACGACCTGGCGTTGTGGGACATCTCTCTGATCGAGCATACCCTGCTAAAACCGGCTTCGTTCGACGCCATGACCACTCCGGTGCGCCTGCGTAACGGCGCGCCCTCGAACTACGCGCTGGGAGTGGGTGTGTCGGACGCCGACGGGCATCCGAAGCTCTCGCATGGCGGCGCGGTGGCCGGATTCGTGAGCTTGAACACCGTCTGGCCGGACCAGGGGGCAGCGGTAGTGGTGTTGGCCAATGCGGACGGCTCTAGCGCGCCAGGATCCATCACCCGTCAGATCGCCCCGCTGGTCTTGACTGCGGCGGAAGACCCGGATGGCGAACGTGCGCTGCAACAATCCCGGCAGATCTTGGAGGGATTGGGGGAAGGTAAGATCGATCGGGCGCTGCTAAGCTCGAATGCGGATGCCTACTTTACCCGGCAGGTTTTAGAGGATGCCTCGGCCAGCCTGAAGGCGCTTGGGCCACCCGCATCTTTGAAGCAGACATCGGTGGAACTGCGCGGCGGCATGACCTACCGCCATTTCCAAATCCAGTTCAAAGACAAGTCACTGCATCTGAGCACGCTTACATTGCCCGGCGGGAAGTTGGAGCAGTATCTGATTCAGTAGCGCCCGCGGCTCGAGTGGTGCCGCGTGAGAAATCCGGCCGAAGGTGAACGCGATTCCGGGATGATTCCGAACGCACGAATAGATCGGCGATCCCACATTGGGCCGATGGCATCCTCGACCGGCTTGGTTCACGCCGCCCACCGTATTGAGACGCGGGGGGGATTCCATGCGCAACAGTCGAGGAAAGCCCTTTCCATGAGCTGATCTCCGACAGTCGGCCGTTTCCACGAGGCCACTCAGCGCCAGCGGCCTGAAGGCATGCGAGGGGTTGACGGCGAATAGGACTGTTGGTGCTCCGAACCTCTGCCGATTATGGTCAATAGGAGGGACCGATGGAGTTGGAGCGCAGCCTGTTCATGCTAACTCGAATCACGATTGGCTGCGCCATGTTATGTGTTACTGCCCGGGCACAGTGGGACGATCTCGAGGTGACGCTCTCCCCAGCGGCGCGCGTGTATTGCCACCTGGTCAGATTCCCGCAGGGCTGGGTATTCCCGCGTTACGACAAGCAGGCCGGGCAGCAGTTAGGCTTTGCTTTGTATGAAAGCGATTATGAGTTCCGTGTCGATGGGCTCCTCAGCACCCGCTTCCTTGTCGCGGGCTTTACGGATTTCGTAGGCACTAAGTATTACACCGCCAACCGATACGAAATCGACCTCTCCGATCCAACCGCTTCGATCGGCCAACCGAGCCGCAAACGCTGGGACACTGCCACCGTCGTTCCCCTTGCGCGGAAAAGCGCGTTCAGTCCCGGGGAGACGGTTCCGAATAGTACCACGCTTAAATTTCATGGCTTTGAATTCAACAGGACAGGTGCTGTATGGGGCCAGCCGTCCGGAGATGCTACTCGCTTGTCTCCGGATTCGGCCTGGCTCGTTCTTCTGAGTACTACTCCGGCTACTAAGAATGGAGCCTACGATCCTTATGGCACGTCAAGGGTTTTCTATAACTCCTACAACGCCGACACCGGACAGAAGGCGTTTACAATCGAGGGCACGTTTTTAAGCCGCGGGGGGGTAGATGCAGACGGCGCGATAGGTCGGTCGGGCTGGCTCACAGAGCGGTACTTCATTGTCCAGCTCGGAAGGAAGATTGAGCACTGCCTGGTTTGTGATTTCGGACAAAAAAAGCGCCCGACACCGTGAATTGAGGAAGACGGAACGAAATGCCAGCGTTGCCACGCTCCAAGGGTGTTCGGGTTCATCCCGGAATGCCGTTCGGCTTTCCCGGAATCCTCACCCCGCCGCGCTCGGGATTTCACTTCTGCGCCTGCAGTTCCATGCTTACCTGCTCAGCCTGCTCCATGACGCGCAGAGTATTCTCGCCGAGAATCTTTCGGATGTCGCCTTCCGAATACCCTTTGCGCAGCAGCGCCTCGGTGATTTTCGGCAGCTTGGAGCAATCTTCCATACCTTCCGGCATGTCCGCGCCGTCAAAATCGGAACCCAGGCCGACGTGATCGGCGCCAACCAGTTTTACGGCGTGATCGATATGGTCGATGATTCTTTCCCAACTGACGTGCGGCAGTTTTCCCTCCGCAGTCAGCTTCTGTTGCATCTTAGCCATCTCGCGCGCGATGCAAGCCTCATCGTTATTGCAGTTCTTGGTGAGTTCACTCATGTGCTGCACCACCCCGCCGGTTTCTTTGTCGTAGGCATCCTTATACGCCTGGTCGATGAAGCTCTTTTCGTAATTAATCTGAATGACACCGCCCTTAGCCGCCAGCGCCTTGATCATGTCGTCACTCATGTCGCGCACGTGATTGCAAAGCGCGCGGCACGACGAGTGAGAGGCCAGAAGCGGAGCCTTGCTCACCTCCAGCGCGTCGTAGAAGGTCTTATCGCTGACATGCGAAATGTCCACCAAAATACCCTGACGATTCATTTCGCGAACTATGTCTTTGCCGAAATCAGTTAGTCCGTTGTGAGCAGGCTTGTCGGTGGAGGAGTCTGCCCACTCATCGTTGTAGAAGTGCGACAGGGTAATGTAGCGCACGCCCAGGTCGGCAAAGATACGCACGATGCGGATGTCGTTGCCGATCATGTGGCCGCCCTCCACGCCCATCAGCGCCGCGATCTTGCCCTGCGCGTGAGCGCGGCGCACGTCGTCGGCGGTACGCGCGAGCACCATGTCTTTCGAGTATTTCTTGACGTTTTCGCGGACTGCGTCGATCTGATCGAGGGCTTTTTCCACGGCGGCCGGTCCCATGATGCGCCCGTCGATCCAGATGGAGAAGAAGATGGCGTTCATACCGCCCTCATGCATGCGAGGAATGTCAACGTGACCGCCGGAGTTCTGCTTCCCGATATCGTAGTCCTTCGAAAAGAAGCGTTGCGTGGTGTCATCGTGTGTGTCCAGCACGATGGAACTGAAGTGGAGCTTATGCGCGCGCTCGGAAATTTCGTCGGCGAGGGCAGCTCGGGTCAAAATCGTGGCGGCGATCAGGCCACAAACAGCCTGCAAGACGACGCCTTGGGTACGGTGCACTCTTCCTCCAGTTGAATTATTGTACACGCACCCGATCCGCGGCCGGGACAACCACTTGGGTTTAACTGCACCCGGTACTCTAGGTCACTTTCGGATAGTACTAAATCCAATCGGATAGACCAGTACGGTCTTGCGTAAAGTTCTGCGACCCGCTAAATTCTAACAAACGCTGGGAGAGCGCATGTGGCAAGGGCATTCCTAAACAGGACGTCCTATCGCCAGGGGTCATGCCGTCCTCCCAGCGGGTTTTCATACGCACTTCAACCACCACAAGGTGGGCGGGCAGCTGAGTGATTTCACCCTACCGCAGCACTTTGACCCAGGCCAATGGACCCCGCATTCGGCGCAAATGCCTGATAAACCATCGAATACACCATTCGGTGTATCATTTGCTATGGGTAGGAGAGCCCTGTTTATGAATCGTCTTGCCCTGCTCGCGACCCTTGGCGTTCCCGTATGCTTCCTCACAGCCGGGACGACAGCCGACGCTCGCCGCGGCGCGGAATTCTTCCGGACGCAGTTCTGCGTCAATTGCCATGCCATCGAGGGCCAGGGTGGAAACCAGGCTCCCGACCTGGGCCAGCGCTTCGACCGGAATTACACCCCCGCCGGCATCGCCAGCCGCATGTGGGATCACGCTCCCGTCATGTGGAAGGCCATGAGTGAGCAGAAGATTCCGATTCCCGACATCAGCGTTGACCGTGCCTCTGATCTTTTCGCGTTTTTTTACGCGGTTCGTTACTTCGAGAAACCCGGCGAAGCCGAGCGCGGAAAACGCATCTTTCAATCCAAACACTGCAACGATTGCCATTCCCTGACTGCCTCCGGCGGCAGCGGCCCCGGGAATCCGGTGGACCATTGGCAGTCACTGGCGGACCCCATCGTCCTGGTGGAGCGAATGTGGAATCACTCCGACCTGATGAAAGGTGAAATGGCCACCCGCAAGATTCAATGGCCCCAACTGACTGCCCAGGATCTGGACGATCTTCTGGTATATCTCCAGAACCTGCCTCAAACCAAGAACGAGAAGCTGGCGTTCACGCTGCCGTCAGCGGAAGGCGGCGAGGCATTATTCCAGGAGAAAGGCTGCGCGAATTGCCACAAAGGCGCGCTCGCGCTGGAGTACCGGCTGGGCGATAACACGTTGACCAGTGTGGCGGCCGCGATGTGGAATCACACCCCCCAAATGCACCAGCCGCACCCGCAATTCACGCTCTCCGAGATGCGCCAATTGCTCGGCTACGTATGGGCCAAGCAATTCTTCTACACCCGGGGAGATGCTGGGCGTGGTCACAAGATTTTTGAATCCAGAAAGTGCGCCACCTGCCACAACAACACGAATTCAGGCGCACCCGCTCTGGGGAAACCTTCCGAGCCTTATTCAGCCGTTACCATGGTAGACGTCCTCTGGAAACACGGCCCCAGCATGCTCGCGAAGATGCAGCAAGAACACATCCCCTGGCCCCAACTCTCGCAGAGCGAGATGGCCAACCTCATCGCGTATCTGAACTCACGATAGTAGGACAGCTAGAATTAAAGACTTCCTCCGTATCCGGCAGCTCACCCAAATCGCTCTGGGAAACAGCGCGACGTCGCATATTGCGCAATATACGTACATAATTGCGCAATATGCGAAGGCTCCGCACCCTTGACGCACCGCTGCCGAAGACCCGCCACGGAATCCTTGCGGCAAACGCTCGTGCACCCCGACAAGGCCTGGTACGTCTCGGAGTTGGCGCGCCGCTTGGGCGCCCCCCGCCTCAAGCTTGCAGCGGGAGCTGCACGACCTCAGCGAAGTGGGCATCCTCAAACCCGCCAGCGGGGCCGCATGATGTACTCCCAGGCCAATGTGGATTCGCCGGTCTTTCCCGATTTTGCGCGGGCTATTGTTTAAAACGGCCGGCCTGGCCCGGGCCTGAAAGACGTGGAATCGGCCGGCTTATCGGCTGACGCCCTCCGCGGCGACCTAAGCCCAATCTTGTCATACGATGTGTGTACACTAAAAAGAGGAGAACTAAGGCGAGTAGCGTGTCCAAAGGCGGCAAGGATCGGCGAATCAATTTGCGCGCCGCGACGGTTCAGGAATCACTCATCCGGGCGGCGGCGGATAAGCGTGGCATCAGTTTGACGGATTTCGTTCTGGAGAGCGCATGCACGCGGGCGGAAGAGACTATCGCCGACCAGGTGCATTTTATCCTTTCAGAGAAACAATGGAAGGCCTTCAATGACGCGCTTGATCGTCCGGCGCGCGTGCTGCCACGGCTACGCAAGCTGCTCACCGAGCCCTCGGTTCTAGAAAAACGCTGAGTGGCCGATGCTTCATTGACCGGGCCGGAGAGACTGGCCTCGCATCACGAACTGAAGGCGTTTTCCTGCGGAGTGGAATCGCTCGACCAGTGGCTGAAGCGGTTTGCACGCACCAACCAGCAAAGCGACCTGACGACTACCTACGTGGTCCATCGAAAGAACCGCGTGGCCGGATATTACTCCCTCACTGCTGGAAGCGTGAACCGGGAGGACGCACCGGCGCGCGTGGCCAAAGGAGAACCGAATCATCCCATCGGAGTCGTGCTTTTGGCGCGCCTTGCCGTTAATGAGTCGGAGAAGGGCGTGGGCCTCGGGAGCGCTTTGCTCCGCGGGCCTCGGGCGCGCTTTTGCTCAAGGATGTGCTCGTGCGGTCGGCATCTGCTGCCGATATCATCGCGGTCCGGGCGGTATTGGTGCACGCCCTGAACGAGGAAGCGAAGCGATACTATATGCGGTTCGACTTCGAGCCTTCGCCCGTGCATCCGTTGCACTTAATGCTATTGATGGAGGACATCCGGGCTCCGGGATGGCAGCATTAAGGCGAGCAACAGGTCAGACAAACCCGTTGTGCTAGGCTTGGGGACGAAAGGAGCTCATCGGATGCGAACAGGACACATTGGTACCCACGAAGAATTACTTTCAATTGAGGAGCTGGAGGCCCGCTTAGCTAAGGAAGAGGCCTTGTTCACTTTGTTGTCGTACCTCTAATTACCCCCCTATGTTTCCCCCTCCTCCCGCGGAGTCATCACCTAATCTGCGGGAGGAGGGGGAGCTTTGTAGAGCGTCGCTGGAGGCATTTACCGAAAGCCTGATTACTTCGCTCGGAGTTTCGCAACGTGACGCCGAGCGGTTGCGGAAATACGATAGCTCTCGAAAAGAGGGGAACGTTTATCTTTACTTTCCATTTTGCTTTCGAGAGGCCTTTGCAACCGTAGCTCTCGAAGACGTCAGAACGATCGCCTTGAGTGGAATCCTCTGGATGAGTTACATGCGCGCGCAGGATGACACGATTGACAAGGCCGGACAAACGCTTAATCCAAACTTTCTGTTCTTGCGTGATCTCTACCTAAGAGAGTCTCTTCATCTTCTCTACAGACTATTTCCGTATAACTCCCAGTTCTGGAATCTTTATTCGACGTATTTCGACGAGTATGCGCGGTCTGTGCTGTGTGAAAAAGCCAATCACTCATCCATCGAATCGACCTTCGACGACGGAGAGTTTCACCGTATCGCCAAAGGCAAGGCCGCGATGGCCAAATACCCCGTAGCCGCACTGGCCGTATTGAGCGGCGAAGAGGAAAAAATGCTCCTCTTGACGGAATCGCTGGATTGTTACCATGTGGGCTATCAATACTGGGACGATCTGGTTGATTGGAAGGAAGACCTCGCGAGTTCGAAATACACACTTTTGCTGACGCGCGCACTTGAGCACATTAACCCCGAAATGCGCGCAGTACCGGGCCAGCTGCGGGAAAGGATTGGCCGAGTCATCTATTACTCAGGCGTAGCCGAGGAGCAGTTAGTCCGGTCGTTCAAGTGGTCCCAGCGTGCCTACGAACTCTCCATTGCCGCTGGCTGTACAGTCTGGGCCGCTCATGTAAAAGGCCTTCAGAAGCAGACCGTTGCGCTGGCGGCTGACTTGCGTGCGATCATGTTGGCGCAAGTAGGCCGTGGCGATAGAGCCTAACGAAAGGGGCTGGAGCATGAACTCATCCGGATTCTGCGACCGGAGCATCCAGACTAACAACCCTGCGCTGCTCGTCGCTGCCGCTCCATCCCAAGTCAGCGGCGCGTTGGTCCGCTTGTTCTGCCTCACCGTAATTCCCCATGGCCCTATAAACAAAAGCCGCAACAGCGTGGGCGGAACCGAGTTGGGGAGTTCGCTCGATTTTCCGGTTCGCCAGCATCAGGGCATTTCGAAGCTGCTCGTCCGCATCGTCCATGCGGCCTAGGCGCCGCAACAGAGCCCCCAGCTCAGCGTGTGCTCGTATAGATTCGGAATCCACTTCAACTGCTCGCCGAAGCGCCCACTCGGCCGCCTCTATGTTTCCGGCCAGTACGTGACACCTTCCCAACTCAAGCCACGCTTCGCCAAGAAAGAATCGGTCGGCGTCAACGATGTCGTCGTCAGCATCGTCCAACTCGCGATCCTTGAGCGCCTCTGAAAATGACTCGGCGCGCTCACTCACCTGGTGTTCACGTGCGTCCACCGCCTCCCTATAAGCGCCGAGCCTTTCATAGCAGCGGGCGAGTTGGGAGTACGAATCCGCCTTATGAGAAGAGTTGTCGATCTCAATCACGAAGCGATGGGTGTCCGCTGCTTCAGAGTATCGTTGCAGCATGAAAAGACACTGGGCCTTCCATTTGAGCATGTACCCGGCGGTCAGGTACTGGCGCGGGGCCGAAGCGTGGAATTCAATCGCCTTCTCGCAGGCTCCCAAGGCGTCTTCCCACTGATTCAAGGAACCTAGCGTCTGGCTCAATCGGCACCAGTAGAGGTGAGAATCCGGCTCCCGCTCGATGCAGCGGCGGAGCATTGCCAGCACATCCTGTTCCTGGCGGTGCTGATGATGTGAGGCAGCAACGGCAAAAATCTGTTGCGGATCTTCCTGGCGCTCATTCAGCCAAGCCAGGAGCGGGGCCGCCCTTGGGCGCGAGTCGGGCACCAGATCCTCCTCAAGCGCGTCTTCCACAAGAGAGTGGAAGAGAAGAGCGGAGGCCCAGCTTCCAGTATGGATTTGGTTGTGCGCCCGGTCGTACAGAAGACAGTTCGTCTTTACGTCAGCTTCCATGTCACGGGCGCTCTGCACGCTTGAGAAGATCGGGGAATCCGGCAGTTCGTCGATCTGCCCTGAGAAATCAATCTGTACCGTCCGCCCCTCATTTTCACCTTCATCCCACCCCTGCAAATGCGGCTTAACCAGTGCATGGTTCAGAAACTCGTCCCAGGTGTGCACTGCTTTAGAAAGCGACCACCGGCCAATGCCATCACACACAAATACCTGGTTGAGCTTGGGCGACCAGTGTAACGAAACGTAGCGCTTCCCGCCGCGATAGCCGAACGCATCTTCGATTTGACCACGCTGTACCCCGATATTTGTGGTTCGGAAACCGCAGCTCACCTCAGGTCCTGGAGTGTAATCCAGTTCGAGAGGTTCATGCTCGTCGAGCCAGCTTCGGAGGTGTTCCAATACCGTCCTGCCGATCGCGACCGGGACTTCTGCAGTGAGCTTCGGCTCCTTATCCAAAATCGATGCCAGCTCGGAAGGTGCAGGTGGCATCCACGCTTCAAACTCCTCGTCAGGGATTTCGTCTTCCTCCTCCCCGTCATCGAAGTCAGGCGCACGCGACGCTGCCTCCGCCATCCAAAATAGTTTCACTTTTGAGTGAGTGCTCACATACAGTAGGCGTTCCTGGCGATCAAGTATCAGGTATCGTGTTTTCGCCCAATATTCCTCGCGCCGTGAAGGCGGCAGCGCAATCCATTCGTCCCACGGCACGAGCGGGAGGGTCCGTTTAAAATCGAGTCGAAGTGCCTCCAGGACCCGTGCCACTGCTGGGTGTCTACAAAAAAGCGACCAGCCCGCTTCGACGCCTGGCCACCTTTGGTCATCATCTTCAATAAAAAAACCGGACGTTGTGATACGGTACTCGTGGAACGCAACATACCGCTCGTTCCCCGGATATCCTAGGGCAATCTCCAGGTTTGGGGGAGCCGGGATCGGTAGTTTGATCAGTCCGAAATCCTCGGGTTGGACTGAGGCGTTGAAATCTTCTTCCATAGCGGTTGCAGCCTGACCCTGGGAACTACGATTGTACCTGGGTTGCGCCTGCGTTCAGGCTACGCCGGCCGGAAGCGGACGCACGCTAAGCAGCCGCGAAAGCGACTACCGCACGGCCACCAACTCCGCCACTGACTCTTCAAGGTAATGCAGGATTTTCCAATCCTCGAAATACGCACGCAATTCTCCCGGACAAACACGCGTCGGCGTTCCAGCGCCCGCGAGAAGAACCGTCACAATCGCCATTCCTCCGGCCCGGATTCCGGCTTTCATCTTCGGAAAAAGATCGCGCTGCAGGTACAGGCAGTCACAGATCAAATCGTAGGAGTCCGGTTCAATCTGAAACTCGCCGCGTTCGAGATCCGCGACGCGCGCATCAATATTCCCGAAGCGGCTCCGCAGTTTTGCGATCGCGATGGGCGATCCATCCACTGCCGTCACGCGCCAACCGCGCTCCGCCAGGCACAGACTATTGCGTCCAGGCCCGCAAGCCAGATCCAATGCTGTTCCGGGAGCGAGATCGGCCGCGAAGCGCTCCACCAACGGCTCGGGCGTGTCGGATAGCTGCTTACAGGCGCGGTAGCGCTCGTTCCATTTCTCGATGCTCAACTCGCGCTGCTCTGCTTGGCGGCCTTCTTGAAAACCTTATTGAGGATTCGAATACCGCGGTCGATTTCCCTCTCGGTAATGATGTAGGGCGGCAGCATGCGCAGCACCGTGTCATGCGTGCAGTTCAGTAGCAGCCCCTCTTCGAGCGCATCCAGTACGATTTGTTTGCCTGGCATGCTCAGCTCTACACCAATCATCAGACCGCGGATGCGGATTTCCTTGACGAACTTGTAGCGCTTTTCGAGCTCCTCCAGCTTCATCTTGAAATATCCGCCCATCTCTTGGATGTGCGGCAGCAGGCCTTCCAGAATATCCATGAACTCAATGGCCACGCGGCACGCTAACGGTCCGCCGCCGAAAGTGGACCCATGCATGCCCGCGCCGATGGATTGGGCCGCCCGCTCATTCGCAACGATCACGCCAAGCGGAATGCCGCAGGCCAGCGGTTTCGCCGCCACCATGATGTCGGGCAGCACTTGCGGATTGGCCAGTTGATAGGCGAAGTGTTTCCCAGTTCGGCCCACGCCGCACTGAATCTCGTCGAACACCAGCAGCGCGTCGTATCGATCCGCAAGTTCCCTAGCCTTGCGGCCGAATTCGGTCGAGATCGGATTTATGCCACCTTCGCCTTGGATCCATTCCATGACAATGCCGGCGGTCCGATCGCCCACCGCTTGTTCCAGCGCCACACTGTCGTTGTGTGGGATGAACCGCGCACCCGGGAGCAGCGGCTCGAAATCCTTGCGGTATTTTTCTTGCCCGGTGATGGAGAGCGCTCCCAGCGTCCGCCCATGAAAAGAGTTGTGCAGCGCGACGATCTCATACTTATCGGTATGAATCTTGCGCCCGTGCGAGCGGACCATCTTCAGGGCGCCTTCCATGGACTCAGCGCCCGAGTTGCAGAAAAACGTCCGCTGCAATCCGCTCGCCTTCGCGAGACGCTCCGCCAGCGGCCCTTGATACTGGTGGTAGTAAAGATTGGATGTGTGCAGCAGCAGGCCAGCCTGCTCGCGAATGATCTTTGTCAAGCGCGGGTGCGCGTGTCCCAAGGCGTTGACGCCAATGCCGGTGAGCAAATCCAGATAACGTTTGCCGGACCCGTCGAAAACATAGCAACCGCGCCCGCGCTCGAGGAGCAGCGGATAGCGTGCGTAGTTCTGCAACAAATACTGGCTCTCCAGCGCACGAACCCGATCGAACTCGCTGGTTTGTTCCGGAACCGTTGAAACAGTCGACATAGCACCATGATAACCTCCTCATCGATCCCACTCGATCGCATCAAACAGCGCTCGGAGGCTCTGGGCTTTAGTGCGATTGATCATTTCAACGAAGCCAACGCGTCCTTCCAGGTGCGCGCGGAAATCCGGAACCGCGGCGCGATTCTGCAATTCGGGACCTCGGCGAACGCAGTTGGTCAGGATGGCTTCCAACAACTCGAGATCGCGCCGGCGCAGACTGAGCTTCTGGTTGACAACAACTCCGGCGAGATGCTGGCGGACGCCCTGACGCATGATGCGGGTCTTGCGGTGATTGACAGCGAAGCCTTCTTCCAGCGCGATAGCGGCCGCATGCGTCGAGAATCGTACCGCAGCGCGCTCGAATGCTTCTCCGCCGGAGAATGCCAGATCGTCGGCGTAACGCGTGTACGCTACGCCCGCGGATTTAGCCAGGCCGAATAGCCGGCAATCCATGCGATACGCCATAAGGTTCGCGAGGGAAGGCGAAGCGACTCCCTGAACGCAAAAGATAACTTTGCATTCGAGCGGAGGGTGAAGTATCGATGAGGTCCCACTTGCGCTATGTCATTAACGGTTGTATCCTTATGACATATGGGTCGCGCCAGCGACGCC
>Ga0116135_1000192_pt1 | contig 32657 bp, 22 predicted proteins | sample June2015DPH_20_1_FD_89738 | JGI IMG/M metagenome (GOLD analysis project Ga0116135, IMG submission 89738) | Peatland microbial communities from SPRUCE experiment site at the Marcell Experimental Forest, Minnesota, USA - June2015DPH_20_10 | ecosystem: Environmental > Terrestrial > Soil > Wetlands... | reverse complement strand
GAGCAATTCTCCAGATCGGTGGGACGATGACAACCACAATGACTCCGACGATTCGCGCGCCGCGCGGCAGCCAGTTGCGCTGTAAGGGCTGGCAGCAGGAGGCAGCTCTGCGCTGCCTGATGAATAACCTCGATCCCGAGGTGGCCGAGCGGCCGCAAGACCTGGTGGTCTACGGCGGCATCGGCAAAGCCGCGCGCAACTGGGATTGCTACCACGCCATTGTGCGCGAACTGGAGCGGCTGGGCAACGAGGAGACGCTGCTGGTGCAGTCGGGCAAGCCGGTGGGTGTGTTTCCCACGCACGACCTGGCTCCGCGTGTGATCATCGCCAACTCCAACCTGGTGGGCAAGTGGGCCAACTGGGAGCACTTCCACGAGCTCGACCGCAAGGGCTTGGTGATGTACGGGCAGATGACCGCGGGGAGCTGGATTTACATCGGCACGCAGGGCATTTTGCAGGGTACATTCCAGACCTTTGCCGCGCTGGCCGAACGGCATTATGACGGCACCCTGAAGGGCAAGCTGGTGGTGACCGGCGGCGTGGGCGGTATGGGCGGCGCGCAGCCGCTTTCGGTCACGCTCAACGGCGGCGTGGTGCTGGCTATCGACGTCGACCGCACGCGCATTCAACGCCGCGTCGACGATCGCTACTGCGACACTGTCACCGAACACCTGGACGAGGCGCTTGCGCTGTGCGAGGCGGCCAAACGCGAGGGCCGGGCGCTTTCGGTGGGACTGGTTGGCAACTGCGCGGATGTGCTGCCGGAGCTGGTTCGCCGCGGCGTGGAGGTGGATGTGGTGACCGACCAGACCAGCGCGCACGATCCACTGAATGGGTATGTGCCCTCCGGGCTCTCACTCACCCAAGCTGCGGAGCTGCGTCAGCGCGATCCGCAGGAATATGTGCGCCGCTCAACCGCCTCAATGGTGGTTCACGTGGATGCGATGCTGGCGATGCAGCGCGCCGGGACCATCGCGTTTGACTACGGCAACAACATTCGCCGGTTCGCATGTGACGCCGGTTGCGCCGATGCGTTTCTGATCCCCGGCTTTGTGCCGGAGTATATTCGCCCGCTCTTCTGCACCGGACAGGGGCCGTTCCGCTGGGTTGCGCTGTCGGGCGATCCAAAGGACATTGACCGGACCGACGAGTTGGCGCTGGAGCTATTTCCTGACAACGAGATTCTGACGCGCTGGTTGAAGCTTGCGCGCGGCCGCTTCGCGTTCCAGGGATTGCCGGCGCGCATCTGCTGGCTGGGCTACGGCGAGCGTGCGAAGATGGGCCTGGCGATCAATGAGCTGGTACGCAAGGGCGAGATCTCCGCACCTGTTGCGATTGGCCGCGATCATCTCGACACGGGTTCTGTGGCCAGCCCTTATCGCGAGACGGAGAAGATGCTCGACGGGTCCGACGCTGTCGCCGATTGGCCGATTTTGAATGCACTGCTGAACACGGCGTCGGGCGCAAGCTGGGTGAGCTTCCATCACGGTGGCGGGGTGGGCATGGGCTACTCGCTGCACGCGGGGCAGGTGACGGTGGCGGACGGCTCTGAAAACGCGGCGAGGCGTATTGCGCGCGTGCTCAACAACGATCCGGGAATCGGCGTGGCGCGGCACGCGGATGCGGGCTACGAGATAGCTCAGCAGACGGCGCGGGAGAAGGGGATTCATGTTCCGATGGCGGGGAAGTAGATGTGGCTGACACGATCGCTATCGTCAACATCGGCCAACTCGTAACTCTCGCAGGTCCTTCGCGCCCGCGCGTTGGGCAGGAGCTTGGCGAACTCGGAATTATCGAGAATGCCGCGCTGCTCATTGAAGACGGCCGGATTGCAGCCACTGGCGCTTATGCCGAACTCAAGAGCAGAATTCCCTTAGATGCTGTAGTCATTGACGCGAAGGGCGGATGCGTCACGCCGGGTTTTGTAGATGCGCACACGCACCTGGTCTTTGCGGGCAATCGCTCTGCGGAGTTTGAGCAGCGCATTGCTGGAGCGACATATCAGGAGATTGCAGCGACGGGAGGCGGGATTCTGCGCACTGTTGCGCTCACACGCTCCGCGACGGAAGACGAATTGCTGGTTGCCGCACGCCGGCACCGCGACTGGATGCTGCGCTCCGGCACAACTACCATTGAAGCCAAGTCCGGCTACGGCTTGAATCACGAAGCTGAGCTTAAGATACTGCGGGTTCTGCGCCGTCTCGATGAAGAAGGCCCGGCGCACATCGTCCCGACGCTGCTGGCCGCACATACGGTTCCGCCGGAGTTGGCCGCGCGGCGCGAAGAATATGTTCGCTGGGTTGCGGAGGAACTGATTCCCGAAGTCGCCGCGAAAAAGCTGGCCCGCTACTGCGACGCATTCTGCGACGATCACGCGTTCACTGTGAAAGAAACTCGCAAGGTATTCAACGCCGCGCGCAGTCGCGGGCTGGGCCTGCGGATTCATGCCGAGCAGTTTCGCCCCGGTACTGGAGCTGCGTTAGCCGCCGAACTGGGCGCTGCCACGGCCGATCATCTTGAGACCGTGACTGAAGAGACTCTTCGCCAACTGTCCGCTGCGGGAGTACAACCTGTTCTGCTGCCAGGATCTGTTTTTTGTCTTCACCGCACGGAGTACCCGCCGGCACGCACCATGGTTGAAATGGGACTCGGAATTGTGCTGGCCACGGACTTCAATCCCGGTTCATCGCCGGCGCCATCCATGCCGTTTATGCTGTCGCTCGCTTGCATTGAAATGCGGCTGTCGCCGGCCGAGGCGTTGACTGCCGCGACCATCAACGCGGCGCACAGCCTGGCGCTGGGCAATCGTGTTGGATCGCTGGAGGTGGGCAAGCAGGCCGACCTGCTGATTCATGAGTTCACGGATTATCGCGAGCTTGCCTACTTTGTTGCAGCGCCGTTCAGGCCGCGCGTACTCATCGCGGGCAGGGAACAAACTCCTGTGAATTAGTCGCTTTTTACCAGCGTGGCGATCAGCGAATCCTTGCGATTGTGTGCCATGGCTCCGGAGTTGCTCAGCACGCGCATCCAGAAAATCACCGCGCCCACGGCCAGGAGCACAAAAATGGGCACAGACAGCCATTGGTCCTCAAAGAACCAGCCGACCCAGAAACCCAGAGCACCCACACTCAGGACGATGAGCTGCACCAGCAGGCCGAGCAGCGCGTTGCCCTGCGATCCGCGCTGACGCGTGATGCGGCCGGGGTTGATGCGATAAGGCATGATGATAGAAAAGATGTTGCCCGCCGCAAGATTTGTTGGCAGTGCAAAGAGCACCCACGCGGCTGTCGCCACCAACACAGCTACGTCCGGCATGCCCAGGCGCATGGTGGCCAAAACAACGCCCACTGACGCAATCAGAAGAAACATCAGCGCGTGGAAGATGTTTTTCGCCAGCATGACGGTGCGGAAAGGCGTTGGCGAGAGAAACAGCAGGTGAATCCCCGCTCCTTCTGTGCCCAGGTTGTTGTAGAACAACTGCGTGAACCCGAGCAGCGCGTAGACCATGCACACGGGGACCGCAAAGGCGAATGTATGAACCCCTGGGCCGTGCCTGAGAAGGCTGCCCGACAAAATTACCATCAGCAGCAGCGGCGCGCCGACCGCATAGAGCTGCGGCAGGGTGCGCATAAGCGTGCGCACTTCTTTTTCCACCAGTGCTGAAAGGGCTCCGTAGCTTTCGAAAAACCCTGGAGCGATCACTCTCGTGGTTGCAGCACCCGGTATGGGTGCAGCGCGCTCCACCGTGTTCTTTTTGCTGGGAGCGGCCTTGGGGGCCTCTCCAAGGTTTTCTCCGCGATACTCGCCGCCAAGACGCACGAACAGCGCTCCGCCGGCAAGCAGGACGTAGACTCCAAGCATGCTCAGCGATTCAAGCGCGGGCACTGATTGCAATGCAGCAGCGCGGCGCGTAGAGACGGCGATCAAACCCGGCGGCAGCCACTTCTGAATGGTATTTGCGGTCCTCAGCCAGGGGTTGTGCTGGATTTGAAACACGGCGCCCTTCTCCCTGATTTCCTGGGCTTCCTGCTGCGGCGTCAGGTGTTCTGTATGCCTTCTCTGGCGCAGCGCTGGATTCAGCAGATTGATGCTGAGCATCAGCAGCAGAAAAACCGCCGTGAGGATTTCCCGCGTTCTGCGCTGCGCGAGCCAGCGGTCAATCCAGGCAAAGATGGCGCGCACCAGCAGAATGTTGAAGGCCGCAAACGCGATCAGGCACAGGAGCGTCCAGAGAAACAGATCGGGCCGCGCTGCAGAAATGCCGATGAGGATGCCGGCGGAGCAGAACGCGCCGACAATTGTCGAAACGTCGACCAGGCCAAAGACGATGTAGAGCAGGAAGAACGACGGAAAGCTCACGGGAAAACGCAGCAGCACACTCAAGTCAAACTGTTCCTGGAACGAGGCCAGCATGATGGGGACGAGCTGCCAGATCAGGAAGACCGCCCAAAATACAATGGGGAGGTATTGCCATTGTCCATTGGACGCGAGCATGTAGGTGGAGGCGCCGGCTCCGCTGCCCATGCCCAATCCCATGCCGGCGTAGATGATGAACACAACGATGCGCGCGCTCACCTCGAATGCTCCCTTGGTGGAGCGCAGGCCATTGCAGAACATGTGCCAGCGCAGCCGTGCCAGCGCCGCATATTGCGATCGCGCCACCGCACCCAGCGCACCTCCGCCGGCTACGAAAGCCATGTCAGCTCCTGCACCGGTTCCTGGCCGTCCGCGCCCACAATCGACAGGAACATCTGCTCCAGCGTGAGCCGCTGGCCTTCCTCGGCGCCGGGCAATGTGGAGGCCACGCCTGCACGCAGCTCCTCAAGCGACCCGTTGGCCACCAGGCGCCCTTTGGCGATGATGGCCACGTGGGTGCACAGCCGCTCCACAATCTCAAGCACGTGGGTAGTAAGAAAGATGGTTGCGCCGCGGTTGATCATTCCGGTGAGCATGGTCTTCAGCATGCCTGCCGCAATGGCATCCACTCCCTCGAAAGGCTCGTCGAGAAAGAGCACCTTGGGCGCGTGAATCACGGCCGCGGCCAGCGCCAGTTTCTTCTGCATCCCATGCGAGAAGTCGGTCACCATTTTGCGGTTCTCGTTGGCCAACTGCATGAATTCGAGCAGTTCCTGGGTGCGCTGGTTGGTGGTGGCGCTGTCCAGCCCGTACATGCGTCCCACAAAGCGCAGGTATTCAGGCGCTGTGAGCCGTCCCAGCAGGGCCATGCCTTCGGGGACTACGCCGATCTGACGTTTGAGCTCAAGAGCTCCGGCTCCAAAGGGCTGGCCGAGGATTTCGATCGACCCTTCGCTCGGCTCGAGCAGCCCGGTGAGCATTTTGATGGTGGTGGACTTGCCGGCTCCGTTCGGCCCTAGAAAGCCGAAGAACTGTCCCGGAGCTACGCTGAGTGTGACGTTCTCCACGGCGGTCAGCGCGCCGAAGCGCCGCGTGAGGCCATGGGTTTGAATCGCCGCGGTTTCCATCTGGGTCAGCATAGCAAGGTTTGCTTCAGGATCAAAGCGAATCAGCCAAGGCAATGCAACGAGCACGCCAGCGTAATCACCCAAAGGTGGGGTGGTCCGGCAATCGCGAACAAGGTACGATTTTATGCAAGGGGAGATTCAATGCAGGAAACGTTGGAAGGCCGCCTTGAGTGGGAAAAGTCGGCACGAGGTATCGCGGTAAAGATTCCGGCGAGGAGAGGCTCCGCATTCGCGCTTTTCGGGCCCGCCATCGGAATCTGGATGATTGTTGTATCGATGCACTCTGCATTTGCTTCAGGGGCGAACACCCCGGACGACCGGTCGAACGCACTTTTGACCCTGATTGGAGGCATTGGCGTCAGCGTGATTCTTGTGCTCGCCTGGCTGGCGTGGGCCCTTACCAGCGACACCGTGATGACCCTGGATGAAAACCAGTTCAAGATTGAGCGACGGGTTCTGGGAATCGAGCTTTCTACGCTTAGTTTTGCTACCGCAGACCTTCATGACATTAATTATGTTCCGCCCGCAAACTTCCTGTTCAACAAGCAGAAGAAGGATATAAGAACCAGCAAGATCGAGTTCCAGGCAAATGAGAAGAGGCTGGCTTTTGCCGAGGGAGTGACCAGGGAAGAAGCGCAGGCGCTGCTCACACAGATGGGTGAGTTCTGCAAATTCCCCGCTGAATATATTCCTGTTTCGGGCTCGTTTGTCGCGCTTTGTGCTGCGGGGGCGGACGTTTCAACCGGCGATCAATTGAACTGATTTCTTAGAACGTCAATCGCGCACCGGCCTGTGCAGCGAAGGGAATTCCGACTGTAGTGCCAGGTCCGAAGAAGTCGCCCAGCGCGCCTCCGGCCAGGCGCAACTGGTTGGGGCTGGCGATGGGCGCAGTCATGGTGCAAGCGGAATTGGTGCAGATGTCCGAAACATTTCCAGTGGCTGCCTGCGCCGCTGGAACCGGCAGGGTGGCGATGTTGGTCACATAATTTGCGCCCGGATTATTCCGGTTAAATAGATTGAAGAATTCGAAAAACGGCGTCGCGGCCCATCTATCTCCAAATTTGAAGGGGCGGCTGACGCGCAGGTCAGTTTGAATATAGGGTGTTCCGCGGAACTGATCCAGGACGGTCGGGATTCCATTGATCGAGATGCGCTCACGATTGTTTGCTGTGGTCAAGGTGAAGGGGCGCGCGCTCTCAGCCTGGGAAAGGCCGCTCACCTCGAATCCACCCCTCGCGTGCCAGCTTCCGGCCAGGACAAAGCGCTGACGAACGTCTTCGCCCGATGGGCCGTAGTCGCCGGGACCGAATGGGTCCAGCGGATTGCAGACGCCATTGACATAGTCGAAAAGTTCGCCGAGGACGCAGCCCCAGGTTTGCGCTTTGGAGAAAGTGTAGTTGGCGATCAGGTTCACCTGGCGGCCTACGTTTCCTTGCAGGTGGATGAGCAGTCCGTTGTAGCTGGAGCGATTGTCGGAGTGATAAACGTTGACGTCAGGAACGTAGGCTGCCTGATCGGTTGTGTCGGTGAGAGGGAATTGGGGAGTGAAGAGATTCAAGCCACCGGTGTAACTGTAGGCGCGATAGGCGTGGTTGCCCTGCTCGTGGACGTAGTCTGCGCTCAACGACCAGTTGCGGCTGAAGGCATGTTGCATGCCGCCGGAGAAGTGAATCGCGTACGGGGTGCGGTAGCCGGGATCGATGATGCTGGCGGAGCCTCCAGCGGAAGCACCAGGAACACAGCCCGCGTTTTCCGCGCCGCCAGGATTGGCAACCGGATCGACGCAGGGGCCGGGAGGCGTGTTGACGGCCTGGAAGGCAGTGGCCCAGCCGTTCTGTGCGAGATCGTTGAAGTAGAGACCAAAGCCGCCGCGCAGCACGGTGGATCCGCTGTGTCCAGGCGCAAACGCGATGCCGATGCGCGGAGCAATCTGCTTGTGATCGTCCTGCGGCGCCCCGTGAAGGAGTGGAATATCAAGCGCGGCGAGCGTAATGTACCCCGGGTTCTCGGTCTGGTTGCGGCCTGAGCCAATAAAAAGTCCATACGTCGTGGAGTAGCGCAGGCCGTAGTTGAACGTGATGCGATGCGGCAGTTGCCACGAATCCTGCGCGTAAAACGCGATGCGCTGAACATTCTGCGAGAATCCGCCGCCGAGATTGGACGTTGAGGCTCCCGCGTTCATATCGGCGGTAAACTGCGCAGAAGGCTGAGTGAGGTAGTAAGTCGGGTTCTGCGGGAACTGATAGAGCGTCTCGGTGTTGGAAGGGAATGCGCCCCCAAGGACCGGCTCATGGACGATGTTGGCGCCAATCTTGATCGCGTGGCGGCCCTCTTCGCTGCTCAGGTCATAGCGAAACTGGTACTTCTCCTGGTTGCGCTCGGAAGGGAAAAACGTGATGGGTGTTGCGAATTGATTGTCGCCGAAGGTCTCAAATCCGGAGACTGTCAGCGAAGTTGAACTGAATGGGAAGGCCAGCGCGAAACCGAGGTCGGAGTTGCGCGTCTGCGTCAGGTGCAGGCCGCTCGCATTGAAGAGCGCGCGCCCCAGCAACCTTGGAGAAAATGCAAACTGGTTGCCGATGACCATGCTCATATAGTTGTTGTGCGTGAGCAGGCCGGTTGAGGGCAAGGTGCCCTGCTGCACCAGGTCGTTGTGCGTTGTGTAGGTGTCTGCAGAACCGCGCAGATACCATTGCGACTTAGTGGACTGCGACCAGTCGAAGCGTTCCAGTCCCAGAAAATCGCGAAAAGGGATAGGCACATTTTCAGGCACGGTGATGGAAGGGACATCGGGGATCAGCCCCTCGGAAGCCAGGGTGGCCAGTGCGTCGAATTGCGTGACATTGGCGGGGCTGTAGGCGATGCTGGCGTCCTCGTGCACGCCTTCGAAGGCCGTGAAGGTCCACAGCTTGTTCTTTTCGATGGGCCCGCCGGCAGTGGCTACGTAGTTCTGCCGCGAGAATGGCTGCTTGGGGTTTGGTGCCGGGTTCTCGATTGGGAAGCGCGCATTGAGCGCGGCGGCACGCTCGAAGAATGCGGCGTCGCCGTGCCAGTCATTGGTGCCGCTCTTCGTGGTGAGTTCAACTGAGCCTGCCGTGGTGCCCCCGGTGTCCGCATCCTCCTGCGAGGTGCGGACGGCAAACTCCTGAATGGAGTCGGGCGAAAAGTTCTGGAGGAACCCGCCGATGTAGTCGTCGGAGTTATCGCCGCCATCGACGGAAAGCTCGTTATTGAGGCCGGAGCTTCCGCCGGTGGAGACGGCGGTGATGCGCGCCTTGGTGGGATCGGACGGCTCAACCGGCTCGGTGCCGGGAGCGAGATAAGCGATGTTGGCAAAGCTCCGCGCGGGGAGCGGCAGGTCTTCAAGATCCTGGCTGCTGATCACGCTCTGATGGACCTGGCTGGCGAGATCCATGGCCTGCGAGGTGATGGAGGAGCTTTGCGCCTGCACGTCGACGGTCTGCACCACGACGGGAGGCTTCATGGTGACGGCGATGTCGCGGACGGAACTGATCTCGATGGGCACGTCGGCAACTGCATCGGCAAAGCCCTGCGCCTTGACACTCACGCGGTAGGTCCCGGGGGGAAGATCGTCCATGCGGAAATTGCCGTGTCCATCGCAAGAGACGGAGCGCTCAATGGCGGAGCCGAGGAGATGGACGGTGATGGTTGCGGAAGCGATGTGTGCGCCGCGGCCATCTTCCACCACGCCGCGCAGCGATCCGCCCAGGGTTTGTGCAATCGACAGGGCAGCAGAGAGACATACCGTCGTCAGAAGAAGTGCGGATCTCAAGCGGGAAGGGCCTCTTTCATACTGATAGTGCAAGATGGGCCTTGCGTCAACTTTTTGCATCATCGCCTTCGAGTGTTGAGGTGGCTGCATCCGAATCCAGAGCCTAGATTGAATGCCAAATCCATCAAAAGATTGTTTTCAGTGGCGGGGACACTCTAAGATGGCATACATCTTCGCTTCGCCCCTGGAGTTTCCCTCATGATGCATCCCCGGCATGCAATTTCCTGTTCTTCGTTTGAACGCGTTGCAATCTCCCGCTTTCTGAAAACCGGTTTGCTGAGCATCGGCCTTCTGGCATTGCTGACGATTTCGCCTCCGCTGCTGGAGGCGCAGGAGCAAGCGGCGGCACCGCTGCCGGAGATGCATTGGCGCATGATCGGACCGTTCCGCGGAGGACGGACGAGAGCAGCGACGGGCGTGCCAGGGCAGCCCAATGTGTTCTATGTGGGCCAGGTGGACGGAGGCGTTTGGAAAAGCGATGACTGCGGGCGGACATGGAATCCGATCTTCGATGGGCAGCCGTCGCAGTCGATCGGAGCTATTGCGGTTGCGCCTTCGAATGCGAGCGTAGTGTATGTGGCCAGCGGTGAAGGGCTGCACAGGCCCGATCTTTCCGTCGGCGACGGCATCTATAAATCCACCGACGCGGGCAAGACATGGGAGCACCTGGGACTGCGGGAGGGCCAGCAGATTCCCGCGCTGGTAGTGGATCCGCGTGATCCAAACAAGCTGTTCGCGGCAGTGCTGGGGCATCCGTATGGTCCGAATGAAGATCGCGGGATTTATCGCTCTACCGATGGCGGCGCGACCTGGACGAAGGTGCTCTACAAGGATGCGAACACGGGCGGGTCGGACGTGGCGATCGATCCGAGCAATTCTAACGTGGTGTACGCGGCGCTTTGGCAGGAGACGCTGGGGCCCTGGGAAGACGGCAACACATACGACGGGACGAAGGGTGGTTTGTTCAAGTCGACGGATGGCGGTTCGACATGGAAGCAACTCACGAAGGGACTGCCGGAAGGTCTGGTGCACATCCAGGTGGCGCTGTCGCAGAGCGACGAGAACCGGCTCTACGCAACGCTGGCAACCAAGGCCGAAGGCGGCTATGGTTCGGGCGCGGGGCTGGCCATTTACCGTTCAGACGATGCGGGCGAGAGCTGGTATAAGGCAACAGACGATCCGCGGCCGGCGCTGAAGATTGGCGGCGGCGATTTGCCGATTGCCAAGGTGGATCCAAAGAATCCCGACGTCGTTTACAGCGCGAGCATTGTGACCATGCGATCAGTTGACGGCGGCAAGACGTGGATGGGCCTGCGCGGCGCGCCTGGCGGTGATGATTACCAGAACATGTGGATCAACCCGGAGAATCCCGACATCATTTTGCTGGTGAGTGACCAGGGTGCGCTGGTGAGCGTGAACCGCGGCGAGACGTGGAGTTCGTGGTACAACCAGCCGACCGCGCAGCTCTATCATGTCGCGGCGACAACATCGTTTCCTTACCAGGTGTGCGCGGGCCAACAGGAGAGCGGATCGGTGTGCATCTCAAGCCGCGGCAACGACGGCGAGATCACCTATCGCGAGTGGCATCCGGTGGGCGTGATTGAGTATGGCTACGTGGCGCCGGACCCGCTGCATCCTGAGATTGTCTATGGCGCCGGACGCTCCTCGGTTACGAAGTTCGACATGGTGACCGGCCAGGTGCAAAACATTACGCCGATTCCAGTGCGCGACCCGGCCTATCGCAGCGATCGGACCGAGCCGATTTTGTTTTCGCCGATTGACGCGCATGATCTCTACTACGCGGCAAACGTTCTGTTTGAGACCAAAGACTACGGCAAGACGTGGACGAAGATAAGCCCGGATCTTTCACGCGAGCACACGGGACAGCCATCGACGCTGCCGGCATTGACGGAGAAAGATGCGGCCCGGCGTCGCGGTGCCATTTACTCGGTCGCGGCTTCGTTCAAATCCATCGACACGCTGTGGGCGGGCACCGACGATGGATTGGTTTGGGTGACCAACGACCACGGCAAGAACTGGAAAAACATTACGCCCACGCAGTTGACGCCTTGGAGCAAAGTGACACAGATCAGCGCGTCGCACTTCGACGACAAGACGGCGTATGTTTCGGTGAGCCGCATGCGCATTGACGATATGAAGCCGTATCTGTTCCGCACGCACGATGGCGGCGCGACATGGGAGTCGATTGCCGCGGGGCTTCCCGATGGGTCGCCGGTAGACACGGTGCGTGAGGATCCGGTGCGCAAGGGCCTGCTGTTTGCAGGTACGGAGACGGCGGTGTGGGTGTCGTTCGATGACGGCACTCACTGGCAACCCCTGCAATTCAACCTTCCGCATACTTCCATGCGCGACCTGTTGATCAACGGAAATGACCTGATCGTGGCCACGCATGGGAGGTCGTTTTGGATACTCGACGATATTTCGCCCCTGCGCCAGCTGAGCGCCGTGAAGGCCGATGCCGGCCCGTTCCTGTTCAAGCCGGGCGTGGCCTATCGCGTGCGGCGCAGCACCTATTCAGATACGCCTGTGCCACCCGATGAGCCGATGGGCGAGAATCCGCCGGACGGAGCGGTGATCGATTACTCGCTGCCTGCCGATGCCACCGGGCCGGTCACGCTGGAGATTCTGGACAGCAGCGGCAAGCTGGTGCGCAAGTATGCGAGCACCGATGCGCCCGAAACAACGATGGAAGAGTTATCGAAGCAGCTGATTCCGCTCTACTGGCTGCGCATGCCGAAAACCCTGCCGTCCACACCGGGAATGCATCGCTGGCTGTGGGACATCCGCTACACCACGCCAACTGCGACGCGTTACTCCTATCCGATTTCAGCTGTGCCGCACGACACTCCACGCGAGCCCGAAGGTCCGCTCGCGCTGCCTGGAACATATACGGTTCGGCTGACCGCGGGAGGCAAAGCGCTGACCGTTCCGCTGGCCATCAAGATCGATCCAAGGGTCCATGCCACGCCGGCCGAACTGGCGGCCATGTTTGCCGAGCAGAGCAAGCTGGCCAGCATGGTGACGAAAGGCTCGTCCGCGGCCCTTCAGGTACATTCGGCGCGCGAACAGTTGGAGGCGCTGGAAAAGACCGCCGATCCATCGATCAAGGAAACGATTGCAAAGGTCAATAAGGAGCTGGGTGAGCTGCTGAGCGGGCGCAGGAGTCCAGCCGGTGGTGAGGCTGAGCCTGGGCTGGACGATGCGGCAGGCGAGGCGTCTGGGCTCTATCAGCAGGTTGGATCGTCGGATGCCGCTCCCACCACCGCGCAGGATAAAGCGGCGGAGCACGCAGGCGAGGAGTTGGCCGAGGCGCTCAAGCGCTGGGAGCGGACAAAGACAGTTTCGCTGCCGGCATTGAACCGCCAACTTGAGGGCGCTCATTTGCCCCAGGTGAACCTGGCAGAGATGCCGCAGAATATGCCCGATACCGGCGATGAGGATTAAGCGACAGGAAGGTGGGGCACAGGCCAGATGGTCGCTTTGACGGATGAACTGGCCTTCTTCTCCCAGTCTGATCGTGCGCACAACGCACACCGAACCGGATCATTCTGTGAGCTGCTGATTCTTTGTGCCTGGCGCCGCGCAGTCCACGCGCCTGCTTACTTTCGTCAGTCCCTGCTCAGGTTTACTCAGTGTTACTCTAGGAACAGCATGAAGCGAGCTGGTTTTCTCCCCATCCTGATGGTTGCGGCGCCTCTGGCATTTGTTTGCGGCCAAATGGCAGCGCAGACGGTTCAGACGGTGACTCCCGCACAGCCGAAGGCGAAAGAGATCACCCCGGTCGTGAGGCCGGTCCCGTTTTCGCAGTCAGAGGACGAGAAACAGCAGCCGGTTACCTTCCGCACAGTTGACCAGATGACTCAGAAGGATCGCGATCTGGTTGCGGATGCGGAATCCACAATCAGCGAGCGCGCCGGGTTCATGGGCCTGGAATTCAACGGGGGCAATTGGAACTATGAGCAGGTCGTCTGTCCCGCATTCCCCAACCATGTTCTGCTGCGATTTACGCGCAACAACGGGACAAACGAAGAGAGCATGTTCTCCGCGTCGATCCCGCGCGATGGGGATGGCCGTGTTCGGATTATTCCAATTCGCCTCAAAGGCTATTCTCTATTCTCTCCTGCGCCCATCAACACGTTGACGATCTCAGCTTTCAACCACATACGTTCGGAAGAACATGCTGACACCCCCCAGCAGTGGCTTGGCATAGCTCTTTGCTACGCGGCCCTGACTGGCGGTCATCCTGAGTCTCCGCTGATTGCGAAGTCAACCGGAGAGCAGAAGTTTCCGTTGGCCATGCCCGCGACACTGGAAATTACAACCCGTGGCAATCTCAATCTCTTCTTCGTGGAGGGGGCTGCCGATCGCCGGCCTATGGAGTGGACGATGATCTTTGACCGCAAGGGAAAACTGCTGAAGGCCACACGCCGGCCCGCGGAGTTGATTTCGTCCAAGGTGCTTCATCCGGCGCCGTTTGACGTGACGGGTAAGGCAATCATTTCGCCTTCTCGCTTACCTGACCCGGCCACAAACAAGTAATTTTGCGATGAGCTCGCTTCAACCTGGTTTGGAATGAATTAGTCCCATCTGCTCAGTTCTGTTCAATACAAAAGTCATACATTTGTCTAACAATGCTGTTGCATCACCACCTCGTGAATGTTACATTTTGAAAAATGGGGATTGCGACGACCAAGTTTGCATCAAGGCTCAGTTAGTGCGGTTGGAGCATGAGCCTCGTCTCCATCTGATGAACGCGCCTGCGCTCAGAAGCTTGGGACAGACGGGGGCGAAGCCCGTCTCAAGGTCAGTTCAGTCACCCCATCTTCAAAAGAAACAGCCTTCCGATCGCACCCACGACACTCTTAACTCGCTGAGCTTTTGTGTCGAACAGAGGCAGACGCGAACCATTCCGCGACAACCGAGTCCAGTATGACAGTTTTGAAACCACGGTCACGCATGATCAGTGTGCGTCTGTCTGAAGAGGAGTATTCCTCTTTCAAGCATCTCTGTTCGGAGATAGGCGCAAGAAGCATATCGGACCTCGCTCGCGAATCCATGTGCGCTTTGCTGAAAAATCTCAATCACGAGGATGGTCGCAGTATCAGCAGAGGCGAATTCAGAGTCCATATGAAGAAGCTCGATCGCAAGCTGGAGCGGCTCGCGGCACGGATCAAAGCGTCGAAAACCGAGAATCAACCATAGGTACGATTGCAGTCGAACAACCGGTTCGTTCGCCGGAAAATTCAAAAAGTGCGCCGTTTTCTTTAGGGATGGCACACCTTGAGATCATCGAGTTCGCACGAGGATGCTTAGGGGCGGCGTTCATTTGTTGTGAGGATGCGGTGGGTCAAACTTGTAGACAGCCCCGACAGTGAATCCTTGGCGATCGAGACCCTAATCGTGCTGGAAAGCATTGGGCCAATCCTGGTTTTCGTAATCGGCGTGCAGCCACCTTGGCCCGCCAAACAGCCAGTAATCACCGCGGCCCGGCGCAAGAACAACCCAGGACCAATGCTAACCATTCTTGTTCGCGTCAAGGCTTCCGTAGCTAGCCAGAAACTTTACGCAAGACATGAAGTTGCGGAAACACCGCAAGCAATGCCGCAAAGAGAAGCAATACGAGCTTCGGGCATGAATGGCTAGACAATGATGGTCTCTTTCCTGAATTTGTAAACTACGTCTCCAGAAGCGAGCAGTTCGCGGCTTATCGAACCCACGTGGTTGAGTGTACAATCTCGAAAATGCGCTGAGTGCAAGCAGTCGGCGACACCCGCGGTGAAGTACGAACCAAGTCCGAGTCTGGCTTCATGAGCGGTTGCGATGTTCGTGGTACTCGCGGTCCTGACAAAACCTGAGCGGAGAGTCGTCGCTGAAGCGAAACCCGGTTGGATTTCGCTAGGTCCGGGAAGAAGAGTTTCAGCGAGGCGTCGAAGATCTACTCGGACGGCCGCCAGCGCAGCAGAGTGTCTTAGTCGGCAGCCTGATTGAAAGAGCCCAAATGCTTGCGCGCTCGAAAGAGCGCAATCCGGTAAAGACCGGCAATCCAAGCGAAGTTACAATTGTCCGGTGCGCCCGAGCGGTGTGAGTTGGGGGACGGCTCAGAAAGAAACCTGAAGTTCAAAGCGTTGCCCCAGGAACATCCGACACGCCGCGTTCCTGCCGCTTCAAAGGTGATGAGTCCGACCAGCTGAGAACCGCGCATTTCGCTGGGGAAAAGACTGCAAGAGTCGTTCGTATTTTTCAAAAGCAACGCTGCAATGCAATGATTTCGATGGTGTGCGCTGTTCAAGGGGAAAATCCCCCAGCGGCGAAGATTCCGATCCGCAAATACCGGGCACGAACGTGGCTGGACAGTAAACGAAAATTGGGTCGGGACGAGGCCAGATTGGTGCAAATTAAATGCATTTGATGATCCTTGGGACTCGCGGAATCCCCGCCATGCATGGTGGTTTTGAAACCTTTGCCGAGGACCTTTCTCTCTTTTTGACGGCGCGCAATCACCAGGTAACGGTATATTGCCAGGCCAAGCACGATACCGTGCCCTTCGAAGATGACTGGAATGGAGTTCATCGAGTTCATATTCCATCCGCTGACAGTGCTGCAGGCACTGTTTCCTTCGACTGGCTTTCCGCGCGGCACTCTTCCACCAAGAAAGGCGTCGTGCTGACGCTTGGTTACAACACCGGAATCTTCAGCGTGCTCTACCGGCTGCGCAATGTACCGAGCATCATGAATATGGACGGAATCGAGTGGAGGCGCCAAAAGTGGTCGTTTGCGCAGAGGAGCTGGCTCAGACTGAATGAGTGGGCAGGAGCGCGTCTCGCAAATCACTTGGTTGCAGATCATCCCGAGATTGCCGCGCACCTTCGAAGTCATACGTCGGCGAAAAAAATAACCGTCATTCCTTATGGAGCAGATGCAGTGGTGTCGGCGCCGGCCGAACCGCTGTCAAAGTTCAACCTGGCTTCGAAGGGTTATAACCTGGTCATTGCTCGCCCGGAGCCGGAAAACTCAATCCTCGAAATCGTACAGGCCAGCTCTGCGTCGCGGTTACGCGTCCCCTTGGTCGTGTTGGGGCATTATTCCCGAAAACACCCATATCATCGACAGGTGAAAGAGGCAGCAGGAGATCACGTCAAATTCCTCGGCTCGATCTTCGATCGCGATATTGTGCGTGCCCTTCGGTTTCACGCAGGCGTATATATTCACGGCCATCGCGTTGGAGGAACCAATCCATCGCTGGTCGAATCGCTCGCCGCAGGCAGCGCCATCATCGCGCACGACAACCGATTCAACCGCTGGGTTGCTGGAGAGAACCAGAGATTCTTCAAGGGAAGAGACGACCTGATGGATCTTCTGGAGGTACTTGCGGAGAACCCTGGCCAAGTGTCCCTGATGAGAGAGGCAAGTAGGCTTCGTCACCAGGAGGCGTTCACGCAGGAGAAGGCCATGCTCGCGTATGAATCGGCACTCATGCGTGTCGCCGCTGGCGTTCGCGCAGAGGTCAGCGAGATTCCGGTTCGAGATGCTGCCGGTCGCTGGTCCTGAATCGGCTGCTCACTTTCAAAGGAATGAGACGACAGCAACCCGAGCGACACAATCGAATAAAACAATTGGCAAGCTCATGCATCAAGGGTCGGACGACGGCGGGAGAGCGATTCTAAGGAATAGGACAAGAATGCCTTTCTCGATCCTTTTTGTTCACCAGGGCTACGAGTTGTACGGTTCCGATCGAACGCTGATCCAGTCTGTCCATGCTGCGGCAGCCCGCTGGCCCCAGGCGCGCATTACGGTCCTGCTTCCGCGTGAAGGAGATTTGCGAACTGCCTTGCTCAAGATCGTGAGCGATGTGCGCGTTGTGGACCTTGCGGTGTTGCGAAAGAGCAACCTGAAAAGCATCAAGCTGCGGGATGTGGGCGCCTTCATCGGAAGAATTTGTGAGGCGCGCAAGATGATGCGTGCCTACGATGTGACTTATATCAACACCGTCATGGTGATGGACTATATGTTTGCTGCAGCTTTGGCCCGGCGGCCGCGTATTGTTCATGTGCACGAGATACCGACCGGGACGGCAGCGGTTTTCTTCTCGATTCTGTTGTCGCTGAGTCGCGCTTTTCTGATCTTTAACTCGCATGCCACGGAGCAGTGCTTTACGCTGCCGTTCTGGCAGCGACGGGCTGTTGTATGGAACGGAGTTGAGGCGCCTGCAGAGATGCCTCCGAGAGCCAGCGACTCCAGGCTTCATGTTTTGCTCATCGGCCGGTTCAACTCGTGGAAGGGCCAGCAAATCCTGCTTCGCGCCATCGCACAACTGCCTCATGATCTGCGCGATCGTGTAACGGTCCGGTTGGTCGGAAGTGTTTTTGGTAGCCAGTCGCATTTCGCAGAAACGTTGGCACGTATTGTCGCGGAAGAGGGGCTGTCGGAGACGGCTGAGATGTGCCCGTTCGCGCCTGATCCATCTGAGCACTACGCGTGGGCTGACGTGATAGTCGTTCCATCGACCAAGCCGGAGCCCTTCGGACTCGTGGCCATTGAAGCGATGGCAGCGGGTCGCTGCGTGATCGCGGCCAATCATGGCGGGCTCTCAGAGATCGTCGTCAACGGCGTAACTGGCAGCCTGGTAGCGCCAGGTTCTCCGCGGGAGTTAGCGGTTACGATTCAAAAGTACATCGAAGATTCCCCGCGACTCGTCGCTGAGGGAGAAGCTGGACGCAGACGTTTCTTATCGGATTTCGAAGAGAGCCATTACAAATTGAAGATAGCCGAAATCATTGCGCGAGTGTCTAGCAAAAACACTTTGTGAAATGAATGCTCGGATGCGCGAGCCATCGATTGTCGTCGTTTTCCCAGCCGCAATTGCACCCCTTCACAGGTTCCTGGCAGCCGCTTTCCCGTGCAGATTCGCATGCGTTGTTTTTGAATTACGAATCGCTCGAGGAAGTGTTTCAATTGACAGGCTGTTTCGAGTTTTGACAAGCCTGCTCGCAATCATCACGGTTGTATAATTGAAGTCTCAAGTCCCTGACAGGAGAATAGATACCTACTTGATCGAAACGAATGAAAGTCCAAATGACCAACCGGACGGCCTTCATGCAAGTAGGAACCGCTGGGAGCGAGTCGATGACCCTGAGGATCAGGTTTCTCTAAGAGATCTGGCCATAGTTCCGCTCAAGCGCAAGCGTACTGTAATCGGATGTGCCCTGTTTGGCCTGCTCGTGGGAATTCTGGTTGTGTTCATCATGACACCTCGCTACAGGGCCACTGCCACAATCGAGCTCAACGAAGACAAGCAGAGCGGGGTCAGCGCGCTTTCTGATCTTGCCTCAATGGCAGGCGGCGGCGCTGATGAGTTGAAGGTAAAGGTTCAGACGGAAACCGCCGTGATCGAAGACAACACGATTGCTCTGAATGTGATGGGCAAGATGGGAATGCTTCGTCTTGCCGGGAAGGGAGGCTGGTTCCAGAAGAGCGAGCCAGGCCCCATTGTCAAAGCAGAGGATCTGCCGGCGAGGCGGCGAGAAGAACTCATTGGGGGGTTTGAGGCCAATCTGAAGGTAAAAGAGGTTGAGAACTCTCGCCTCATTGCCATCACCTACACCAGCACGGATCCTGTTCAGGCGGCGAACATTGCTAACGAGATTGTTGCCGAATACAAAGAGTATCTTCTCAGTTCAAACTTTGGCGCATCCAATGATGTTTCAAAGTGGCTTGGCGATCAGCTGGGTGGCCTTTCGAGCAAGGTAACCGAGTCGGAGAAAGCTGTCGCCGACTACGAGCGTAATCACAACCTGTCTTCAGCAATGCCGGGACTCGTTACGCTGGGCGGTGGATCCGGAGGGACGTCGGCTGGCCTCAGCGCCAGCGGTAGCGGTGGCGGCGGAGGAGGAGGGGGTGGCGGCGGGATTCATATCCCCGAATTGGACCGTCTCTCCGCATTGAACGAGGAAGTGACGCAAGCTGAGGCACAACGCCTTTCGGCCGAGGCGATTTACCGGTTGGCGGAGACACAGAATCCTGAGGTCATTTCATCTCTCGGCTCCAGTTCTCTCCCCAGCCTCTCGAATTCAACTGTTATATCGCAGGGAAACGGCTTGCAGATGCTCATTGCGTTGCGAGAGCAGGAATCGGCGATCAAGGTTGCGTATGCCGACGCAACAACCAAGTACGGCCCCAAGAATCCGAGACTCATTGAGCTTCAAAATCAAATGAAGTCGCTTGACGATCAGATTCAGGTCGAAATGGAGAAGATCCGACAACGGGCGAAGAACGACCTGACCCTGGCGGAGGAAGGTGAAAAATCGTTGCGGGCGGCCTATGAAGCACAGAAGGTCGTGACCAGCAAGATGAACGATGACGTTGTTCAGTTGGGAATCCTCATGGAACAGGCCAGTTCCAGCCGAGAGCTTTACGACGTTCTTTATGCGAAACTCCAGGAGACCAACATTGACTCCGGGAGCACCGCTGCGAACATTACTCTGGCAGATCCCGCGCGGCCGCCGGGAAAGGCATGGATGCCGAAGAGGACGCTGTTTCCAGCAGCCGGGTTATTTGGCGGACTGATTCTGGGTATCGGTCTGGCCTTCCTCCTTGAGAGCCAGGACGATACGGTGGCCGACAGCTTCCAGGTGGAAGCAATGGCCCATGTGCCGGTACTGGGCATTGTTCCGTTCTACAAGAGGGAGATTAAAGGTCCGGCAGAGGGCGCGCTGGCATCAGAGTCCAGTCCTTTTCTGATTGACCCGGCTGGCGCGACTGCGGAGGCATTTCGCAGCTTGCGCTCCGGGCTGACACTTTCTGGGGTCGGGAGAAGATTGAGGGTGCTGTCGGTTACAAGCTCTCTGGGGAGCGAAGGCAAATCGTTCACCGTCTACAATCTTGGCCTTGCCTTTGCTGCAACTGGATTGAAGGTGCTCATCATTGATGCCGATCTTCGGCGCCCCCGCCAGGATTCTCTCTTCCGCGTCTCACGCGAGACAGGCTTGTCCAATCTTCTGGCTGGTATTGGAACCTTTGACGAGGTAATCAAGCCACATTCTGTGGCGCCGAACATCTCGGTGATGCCGGCCGGGCAAAGCACTCCACTGGCGTCGGAGTTGCTGGAGTCAGGCGAGATTGCAAAGGTCCTGCAGGCCGCAAGAGAACGGTTCGATCTGGTCCTGGTGGATAACGCGCCGGTTCTTCCGGTTGCCGATCCGATACAGGTAGCTTCTCACTGCGACGGCACCATCGGCGTGATGCGGTCAGGCCGGACTTCTAGAAAAGCCCTTCGACGCTTCATCCAGACGCTTGCTCGGAACCGTATTCATCTTCTTGGCATGGTGATCCAGGCGGTGGATATGTCCGCGAGCGAATATCGGAGTGTTTATGGTTACAACGTGGAGAAATACTACGGTGAAAAGTAGGCTGACGGTTCGACGTGGAACTTCGTTTCTGCTCGGTATCGCCTCTCTGGCGTTGACCGTCGCAGCTCTCGGGCAATCGCCGCAGGTCACGCAGTCATCGGTTACCGCGCCTCCCGGGGCGGGGGCGTCAGCGGCTCCTTCGCTGAACAAGTCCGCCATGGGGCAGGGCAACGCGCCGGTTGTTCTTCCCATGGACTTTGCCCAGTTGAAGATCGAGCCGGGAGACCTGTTGAGCGTCAACGTCTATGACACACCCGAAATGACCGACGCGTATCGCGTCGACTCCCAGGGAAATCTGAAGCTACCCCTTTGCGGCAAGGTGAAAGTCGCAGGGCTGACTTCGGATGAAGTCGCAAGGCTTCTTGAGGATACTTTTAAGAATGCGCAAGTGCTGAACCAGCCCCAGGTCAACGTGGACGTGCAGCAGTATGCCGGCGATTATGTCACTGTGCTTGGCGAAGTGAGCTCTCCCGGTCGTGTAACAGTGATTGCGCCCACAAAGCTAAGTGATATTCTCGCCCAGGTTGGCGGCCTCACAGCCATTGCCGGCACACGAATCAAGATTCGTCATGCAGGGGACGGCTCCAATCCTGAAGAGGACATACCTTATTCACGGAGCGAGAGCAACCAGCAAACCGGTGCAGTTCTGGTGCGGCCTGGCGATACTGTCATCGTTCCGCGCACGGGCATTGTTTACGTATTGGGCGCAGTCTACCGGCCTGGCGGCTATGTCATGCAGGAGGACGGGAAACTGAATGTCGCGCAGGCGCTGGCGCTTAGTGGAGGAACACTCATCACGGCGAAGACGAACGGTCTGCGTGTGATCCGCCGTAATCCGGACGGCACCGTATCGGATTTTGCGCTTTCCTATGACGGCATCGTAAGTGGCACCCAGACGCCGCTAACCTTGCAGGCGCTGGACATTGTCTATGTGCCGATGAGCAAGATCAAGTCTGTTTTCACCGATGCTACCTCGCTTATCGGGACTGCAATTTCGTCAACCATTTATACGGTTCATTGATCCGGAAATACGCGCATTTCCGGATCAATGTGGATCGTCCCGCGCAGAATTCCCAGCGATTCGCGGATTCCGACTATCAATCTCAACGCAGACACTTCGGGGGCAGAATGGATGGGAAAATTGCGCTCCGAAAACGCCTGCTCGCCGGCATTCGAAATCAGTTTGCAGGACGAGAGATATGGGCACTGGCCGACCAGGGCATTGTCAGCGCAACCAGCTTTCTGACCAACCTGATGCTTGCCCGGTTCATGGGGCTGCACGAGTTTGGAGTTTTCGTGCTGGCGTGGATGTCTGTGCTGTTTGTCAACAGTCTTCAGACATCGCTGATCATTGCTCCCATGATGAGCATCGGCCCCAAGCAGGAAGAAAAAGATAGGCCTTCCTACTACGGCGCTGTGGTCTTTCAGGAGTTTGTGCTCGTTCTGCTCTGTTTCGTTTTTTTCTTCTTTGCTCTGAAGACCTCAAGCAATGTATTTCATCACCCGGAACTCAAGAATCTGGCGTTGCCGCTAGCCGTGGCAGCCTTTGCGTATCAGACGCAAGACTTTGTGCGTCGCTATTTTTTTGCCACTCGCCAGAGCCGCAGTGCGCTTGCCAATGACTCCCTCAGCTATCTGACTCAGTTACCCATCCTGTTCTTGCTGCATCGCTACTGGCGTCTTGATAGCGCAATCGCACTTTGGGTGATGGGCGGCACCTCGATAGCCGGTTTTGTCGTTGGATGGTTCTCGGTGGAACGGATTGAGTTCCATTGGGCCCGGATCAAGAGCGTCGCGTCAAGGCATTGGAACGTGTCCCGATGGATCGCCGGATCCACCGTGCTCACCTGGACATCGAGCAACCTCTTTATTCTGTCCGCGCCCATTTACTACGGAGTCGCGGCAGCAGGCGTTTTGAAAGCTTCGCAGAACATCATGGGCCCGGCGAATATTTGGTTCCTGGGGCTCGAGAACGTGGTTCCCGCTGAAACCGCACGGCGGCTTCACGCGAATGGGATCCACTCCATGCTCGCGTATACGCGGTCGGTTCTTCTGAAATGGGGTGGACTGACCGTGCTGTTCGCGGCCACCATGTCTTTGGTCCCCGGCTTCTGGCTGAGGCTTATCTATGGGCCGGAGATGGCGCAGTATGGATACGTCCTGAGACTCTACGCCTTGGTGTATGTGATCATGTTTTTCGGTGGCCCATTGCGCGCTGGCCTGCAGGCACTGGAATTCACCGTTCCGATCTTCTGGTCTTACCTGGTCATGACTGCGCTTGCATTTTCGTTTGCAATCCCAATGGCAAAGTGGCTTGGACTGAGTGGGTCACTGTTGGGGTTGATCGGGGCTCAGGTTCTCTTTCAGAGTATTGTCGGCATCTCGCTGCTTCTGCGATCCCGCCGCATACTCAATCAACAGCAGTTCGCCCCTCCTGCTCCCACCGTGGAAGAATAAGGTTGAAGTGCCGTGTCGATCTGCCCTGCAACAGCGGTGGATACGGCTGGGTCAGAAAGCCGGATAGTAGAAAAGGTAGGCAAGTTTGCGAGTTCTGATCTCAGCGTATGCCTGCGAGCCCGGCAAGGGCTCTGAGCAGGCGGTTGGTTGGAACTGGGTTCTGCAGATTTCCCGCTGGCACGAGGTATGGGTCATCACCAGGTCCAATAATCAACAGCCGATTGAGAAAGTCCTGGGAACACATCCGGCGAACATTCATTGGGTTTATTTTGATCTGCCGCGCTGGATGCGCTTCTTCAAAAAAGGTGAGCGGGGTCTTTACCTCTACTACTATCTCTGGCAGGCAGGCGTTTACTTTGCCGGCAAGCGCTTGCGCGATGAGGTCAACTTCGACCTCGTGCATCATGTAACCTTTGGCAACTTCTGGTCTCCAAGTTTTGTTTCGCTTCTTGGCATTCCTTTCATTTGGGGACCGGTTGGAGCAGGCCTGCCCGCACCCCGAACTTTCTGGAAGGAGTTTTCGTTTCGGGGAAAATTGAACGAATGGCTGAGGGAAGTTGCTTTGTTCTTTGCGCGGATTGACCCGTTCCGTGCCCTCACCGAGGATAAGGCCTCCTTGATCCTGGCTGTTTCGTCCGGAACCAGGAATGAGTTCACACCAGCGAGCCAGCACAAGATCGCCTTGTTCTCTGCGGTAGGATTCGATTCCAGTGAGATTGCCGAGTTGGACCCTTCAGCGTCCAACGGTTCGGGCCCATTCACTGTTCTCACCGTTGGCAGGCTGGTTCACTGGAAGGGTTTTGCCCTTGCCATAAAATCCTTTGCAAAATTCCACGAATGCTATCCCGACAGCCGGCACTGGATTGTCGGAAGCGGTTCGGAAAAATCGAAACTGACCGAGTTGGTCGCATCACTCGGCATTTCCGACTGTGTGCACTTCATTGGATCATTGTCACGCGCAGACTATCTTTCCCGTGTGCGCGCCAGCAATGTCCTGCTCTATCCCAGTCTTCACCAGCCTGGAGCATTCGTCATCATTGAAGCAATGGCCACCTGCAAGCCGGTGGTCTGTTTGGATCTGGGCGAGCCCGCACTTCTGGTGAATGAAAAGACCGGAATCAAGGTTCCGGCCAATTCTCCCGATCAGGTGGTGAACGACGTTGCCGAAGCATTGAATCTTCTCGCGGGCGACCCCGAATTGTGCGCGCGCATGGGGCAGGCCGGACGTCAACGCGTTCTGGAACACTTTAGGTGGGAAGAGAAGGGCACTGCTATGGCGGGATTTTATGAGAAGGCGTTGACAGGTAAATGAGGATTGCCGTTCTTGGACACTGATTGATCCTGGGCATTCGAACAACTTAACTAAAATATCGTTAACATCTGCATGGCCCCCCAAATTGCTGGAGCACGTTGATGAAGATAATTCATATTCTGCAGGGCAAGGCGAAACCGGATAGTCTCTCTGGTGTTAATAAAGTTGTTCATTGGATGGCGACCTCGCAGGCGCGATTGGGACACGATGTCGAGGTCTGGGGGCTGGCAGTTTCTATGGCGTTGCCTCCGCATTCTCGAGAGTACAACCTGCGGCTGTTTCCGATGACGAGGCTTCGCGTGACCCTCAGCCCTGAGGTTAAAGCGGCTATCAGCCAGCTTGAGCCAGACACCTGGGTTCACTTTCATTGTGCCTACACTCTGTCTTTGCCTGCGATTGCTCAGTTCTTGAGAAAGCGGGGTCTCGCTTACGGTGTCACGCCTCATGGTCTTTATGCCTCAGCGGGGCTGAAAAAGAGCCGTTGGAAAAAGCGCCTCTGGATTGCCTTCCGCGAAGCCGAATACTTGCGAAGCGCGGCGTGGATTCAGGCAATAGGTGTAAGTGAGGTTCAGGAGATTCTAAGAATCGCTCCAGGAACTCGCGTAGTTCTGATACCTAACTGCCAGGAGCCCCTTCCCCCTCGCGCGTGTCCAGTCTCCGGCAAAATGCGGCGTCCCCTAATTGGCTTTTGCGGCCAGCTCAACATGCAACACAAGGGGCTCGATCTTCTGATTGAAGGCTTTGCGGCTTACAAAGCAAAAGCCGGGGCGGGCGAGTTATGGTTGATCGGAGACGGCAGAGACCGCCCCCGGCTTGAGAGGCAAGCGGCGAAGAGCGGCGCGATGCCATATGTGCGATTCTTCGGCGCGAAGCACGGCGAAGAAAAGTTCGACCTGGTCGCCAGCCTCGATGCCTTCATCCACAGCTCTCGGTGGGATGTGCTGCCAGGAGCCTGCATGGAGGCTGCAGCACTTGGAAGACCTCTGCTGATAAGCCGCGAAACAAACATGGCCGAGTACGTCGAGCGAAGCGGAGCTGGTCTTGTTCTGGACGAGACGTCCGCTGCAGGCGTCGCGCGCGTGCTGGACCGCGCTTCGCGGCTATATGAGGCCAATGAGCTTCAGCAAATGGGAGAGAATGCCCGAGCGCTCATCGAGAAGGAATTCAGGTGGGAGGAAAATGCAAGAAGCTTTATTGCAGCCATTGCGGCGGCACGCCGCACCATTTGACGAATTTCTTGCGGCTCTTTTCCAGGCCTTCGAGAGAGCAGGGATTCGTACCTGTGTTTTAAGGAATTATGAGGGGTTCCCATTCGAAAACGTTGGGGGCGACATAGATTTTCTCATCTCTCCGTCCGAGCTGCCACGCGCCGTGCTTGCACTTCAATCTATCGATAGCGTGCGAATCGTAGGTTTTACAGAGCCTAGCTATGCTGTGCGTTGCGCATTTCTTGAGGGTGTATCGCTGGGCCCGCAAACTCGAGCGATCCAAGTAGACTTCTATTTCAGATTGGCGTGGAAGGGACTGCCATATCTGGATGTGGACACAGTGCTGCAATCGACAGAGCCGCATCTGGCCGGCAGTCTGAGTTTTCTGGTGCCGTCACCCGTGCATGAAGCCATCATATCTTTGTTTAGTAGCCTGCTTGTAAGCAGATATCTTAAGGAGAAGTATTTTCCCAAGGTGCAGCGAACGTTTGCAGCTAATAAATCCGAGGTGATTTCTGCACTGACACCGCAGGTCGCACTGAAGCCTGCCACTCAAATGGTCGATGCAGTTATCGAGGGCGACCGTCCACGGATTATGGCTTGCAGAATGCCCCTGTGCTGGTCTCTGGCCCGACGCAATCTTCTGCGCGCCCCGTTTCACTCTGTCATGTGGGTCGCTCGGCATTTTCGACAGGCGCTTGTTTTTCGCCTTACCCCCAGGAACCTGGAGACGGTGTACATTTTGGACTCCGATGGAGATTGTTCTGCAACCATCATTGATAGGCTGCTGCCAATCCTGACTGCAGTGGCAAAACATGCGGAAGAATTCATTCTTCTGCCTACGCGGAAGACCCCGTCTTCACACCGGGAATCAGGCGTGATTACCCCATCTCGAATGAATGCGCAGGTAGATGCATCGATTTCACTTATCAAGATAGCTCAAAATGTCGCAATGGATTGGCTCGAGCAATTCAAGGTGAAGGACGACCTCAGATTGCGTCTCTGTGGAATCTCCTACCGCGACCTGCCCATCCGATCTGGAACGCGTGAGGCCACAATTCCGATGTGGTTTGCATGGTTCGTTGCCAAACTGGCTTCTCCTGCAGACCTTTGGATCTATCTTGATCCTGGCGTGGACGCTATGCAATTGAGGAATCCGGACTTGCATCCTGCAGAAGCAACCAGGCGACTCGCTGTCTACCGTTCTTTTTTGAAGTCGGTGAGGGGAAGGCGTGTAATCCTGAATGCCAGCAAGTCACTTACCGACATCACGGAAGATGCGTACGCCGTCATCGTTGATGCACTTGCCGCGCGCACGCAAAGGTTGCTCAAGAGTCGCTTTTCGTGACCTTGGCCCAGTCGTCAGCAGGCAAGAGCCTCCGCGGTCCGGTGACTGAATCCGCAGTCCGCGTCATGATTCGAGCTGCGGAAATTGAACCCTTAGAAAGCTTGAGACTGCGGTTGCAGATCAGATGCAGATTGCTGAATTGAAGTCCGAGAATTGACTTGGAAGGAAGGCCGGAATTTGAAAATTGTCCTTCTTGGTCCCGATGGAGCCGGCAAGAGCTCCGTAATCACTGGATTGATGAAGGGCTTGAATCCGGTTGGGATGGTTGTGAAGGTGCGCCACCTGAAGCCGCGTATGGTGGCACAGTTGCGGGGCCAGCCCATCACGATCGTCGTTGACCCTCACGCAATGCCTCCGCGTGGAGCATTTCTCTCTTTGGTGAAGATCGTGGTTTGGCTCATCGAGGAATGGTTCTTTACGCTTTTTCAGGAGAAGAGCAAGACCCTTTTGATCTGCGATCGCTATTATCATGACCTACTCGTCGATCCCATAAGATTCCGATTCGGGGCGCCAATGTGGACAGCGCGGCTGATCGGCTGCCTGATGCCGCGGCCAAAACTGTGGATACTTTTGAATGCTCCAGCGGATGTTTTGCAGGCGCGCAAGCAGGAGGTGGTCCCCAAAGAGACCGCGCGTCAAGTTGGAGCGTACCTGAAGTTTATTCGCACTCAACCCCGGAACGCCATCGTTGATGCATCCCAGCCGCTGGACAAGGTGGTCGCGGATGTCCTCCATGCCATCAACCAGTCGTTGAGCGAATGAGAAGGCAAGCGTGGATGAACTAAGCGGCCTGTATCAAGCTCATGAACGGTCTTCCGGTACTCACCTTGCATTGAGTTGGAAGGACCGTGTCCGTTTCACGGTCCCGCGCGAAGGCGCGGCGCAGAGGGCGTGCTGGAAGCTCTTCAAGCCCGGCAAGCTCGGGATTCCAATGCGCGTGCAAGCAGCTTTGCCACTTCTGCCTGGCGCACAGAGCTGCGTTGAATCGGAAAAGCTGCTATTGATCAGGGATACGATCGGGACTGATGCGGGACTTTCGTGTTGCCGGGCCGGCGCCCCGGGCCCCTGGTACAAGGACACGATTCTCTTGCTGGACAAGTCCGCGGAGCCGCTTTTTATTGTGAAGGCGGGTGCAGGAGAAGCCGTAAATGGCCTGCTATCGAACGAAGCGAAATGGCTTGAGAACCTTCGCAATGAGCCATCTCTCGCATGCCACGTTTCTGATCTCGTTGCTCATCGCGCCGCAACTGATCTCTGCTTTGTTGCGCAACGCCCCTTCAGTGGGAAACAGGATTCAACGCTGGGCAAATTGCAGGTAGAATTTCTGCGCAAACTCCAGCGGTTCAGGCCTAAACAGACGCTGCTCGAAGAGTCCAGGTTTTACCAGAATCTGCTCACGCGATTGCATTACCTGGATAGTCTCATGTCCAGCGCCTGGTCAGCCCGCATCAAACTTGCCATGCGCAAGATCGAGATGTCGCTTTCCGGGTCGCGGATTCTCGTAGTGGCCGCCCACAACGATTTCACACCTTGGAACGTTCGGCTTGGCCAGGATATCGCCAGAGTTTTCGATTGGGAGTATGCCGACTACGAGCAGCTTCCCTTGTTTGATCCCCTTCATTTCACCCTGATACAAATGGTGTTAGGTAATTGCCAAACTCTCAAAATGACCCAGCGCATCCGGGAGGCACTGCCGTATTGGAAACGAAGTTTCGGAGAGGAGCACTGTTATGAGCCCGAGGCTCAGGTCTTGGCGTACCTGTTGAATGTATGCACCTTGTACCTGACTTCTATTGAGGGCAAATGTGATTCTCACCATGTGCTTGATCGCTTTGCCTTGCTGATTGACAGTGTCTGCCGCGAGTGAACCGAGATGCCGCGGCCGCAGGTGGCCACATTTACCATAGGGGCATCATCAGTCTAGGTGTAAAAAACAACGCCAAGTGTCCATCCTCAAGGTGTAATCATTCAATGAACACGCTTCCGAAAATCAGTGTGGTCGTTCCATCGTTCAATCAAGCCAAGTATTTGGAACTCGCACTGAAATCGATTGTCGACCAGGGCTACCCAAATCTTGAACTGATCGTCATCGATGGCGGATCGAGCGATGAAAGCCCACACATCATCCGCAAATACGAGAGCTATATGAAATTCTGGTGCAGCGAGCCAGATGGCGGACAGACGCAGGGAATTATCAAGGGTTTTTCACATGCAACCGGCGACATTCTATGCTTCTTAAACAGTGATGATTTGTTTGAACCGCGATCGTTTCAGGAAGCCGGCGAGTATTTCGCGAAACACCCTGACGCCGATGCAGTGTATGGCAACGCACTATGGATTGATGCAAACGGAAAGCCGCTTCGTCCGCAGAAGGAAATTCCTTTCAACCGTTTCATCTTTCTTTACACATACAACTATGTACCCGGCATGTCGATGTTCTGGCGCAGATCAGTCTATGACCGGGCGGGCGGCTTGAACCCGGCATTCCAGATGGCCTTTGATGCAGATCTGTGGATGCGCATCAGCGATCATGGCACCATCCGACATGTCGCACGGCAGTGGTCGAGGATGCGTTTCTATCCGGAACAAAAGAGCCACCGTCTGCGAGAGATCACGATTCGCGAAGATATGATGGTTCGATCTCGTTACTGGAAAAACAAGGCCATGCCGGCCACCTACCAGCTCAGGCGCGCCACCGCCTACTCCATTCGGATCGTCTGGAAGTTGCTTACTGGCTGTTACGGTTTGAGTTATCGCAGACACATGAAGATCACCTAGGTTCAGTGGCGCAACCGTTTACAATTTCTTAATTGAATAAGACTTTAGACACACTCTTTGAGACCACTTACGCAGGGCATTTTTAAGGAGGCGGTATTCATGGCAAGAACGGCATTGATTACTGGCATAACCGGGCAGGACGGTGCATATCTTGCCGATCTCTTGCTGGCCAAGGGATATATTGTTCACGGCGTGAAGCGGCGTTCTTCGTCGTTCAATACTGCGCGGATTGACCATATCTACCAGGACCCGCACGAAGAGAGCAACCGGTTCCGCATTCACTATGGAGACATGACAGATTCCACGAACCTGATCCGCGTCATCCAGGAAGTGCAACCGGATGAGATCTATAACCTCGCCGCGCAGAGTCACGTACAAGTCAGCTTTGAGACGCCGGAATACACGGCCAATGCGGACGCAACAGGCGCGCTGCGTATTCTGGAGGCTATTCGCATTCTCGGCCTTGTAGAGAAGACGCGGTTCTATCAAGCTTCGACTTCCGAGTTATACGGGAAGGTGCAAGAGACGCCCCAGAGGGAAACCACTCCGTTTTATCCGCGCAGCCCATACGGCGTCGCCAAGCTCTATGCCTACTGGATTACGGTGAATTACCGGGAAGCGTACGGCATGCACGCCTCCAACGGAATTCTCTTCAATCACGAAAGTCCCATTCGAGGCGAGACCTTTGTGACGAGAAAGATCACGCGAGCTGTAGCCAGTATTCATCTCGGCGTGCAGAAGACGTTGTATATCGGCAATCTCGATTCGCAGCGCGACTGGGGGCACGCGCGAGATTATGTTGAGGGAATGTGGCGCATCCTGCAGCAGGATATACCCGACGATTATGTGCTTGCGACTGGTGAGAAGCATAGCGTGCGCGAATTCGTCGAGCTGGCATTCTTGCACACTGGCCGTTCAATCGCGTGGGAAGGAAAGGGAGTCGATGAAGTTGGCAGGGACGCCAGCACCGGCGCCGTCCTGGTGAGAATCGACAGCGTCTACTTCCGGCCCACTGAAGTGGATCTGCTTCTTGGAGATCCTTCCAAGGCGCAGCGCGTCCTTGGCTGGAAGCACACGGTGAAGTTCCCGGAGTTGGTCGCAGAAATGGTGAAATCCGATTTGGATGCGATCGCCAGGGAATCTCGAAAGCAGGGTGCCGGGTATGACTGAGTTCTCATTGGCGAACAAACGGATCTGGGTAGCAGGTCATCGCGGCATGGCAGGGTCGGCAATCGTAAGAAGATTGGCCAGCGAGCAGTGCGAGGTGATCACTGCGACGCGCGGCGAACTCGATCTGTTATCCCAGGCACAGGTGCTCGCATGGATGGGAGACAAAAAGATCGATGCAGTGTTTCTTGCCGCTGCGACGGTTGGCGGGATTCTTGCGAACTCCACGCGGCCAGTCGACTTTCTCTATCAGAACCTGGTGATTGAAACCAACGTGATTCATGCAGCGTGGCAGACGAAGGTGAAAAAGCTGCTTTTCCTTGGCTCGTCCTGCATCTACCCGCGTATGGCAGAGCAGCCCATGCGCGAAGAGGCGCTCCTGACGGGCCCGCTGGAGCCGACCAACGAGTGGTATGCAATTGCCAAGATTGCAGGGATCAAACTCTGCCAGGCCTATCGTCGCCAATATGGGTGCGACTTCATTTCACTGATGCCCACGAATCTCTATGGTCCCGGGGACCGCTACGATGCGGAGAGTGGCCATGTTGTCGCAGCTCTGATCATGAAGATTCATGCCGCCAAGGCCGCGAATGGCGCGACAGTCGAATTGTGGGGCAGTGGTCGCCCGAGGCGTGAATTCCTCTTCACCGAAGACTTGGCCGATGCATGTGTCTTTGCGATGAAGAATTATTCGGACGAGCTGTTTTTGAATGTCGGCACTGGCGAAGATATGACGATTCTCGAATTGGCTCAGAGCATTGCGAGGGTCATTGGATGGCAGGGGACGTTCACCTTCAATACCTCAAAGCCAGACGGCACACCGCGCAAAGTGATGGACGTGAGCCGAATGCGCGCGCTTGGTTGGTCAGCGAAGACAGGATTCGAAGACGGCCTGAAACAAGCCTATGCGTGGTATCTTGCAAAGTCGTTCCCTGGTAGCGCACCAGAATAAGCAGAGCCTCATGCAAGTTAATTGTCACGAAGTGAGATACATTGCAAAGCTCCGTAGCCGGATCAGCCAGGATCCCAAACTGGAACACGAAGTTTGTTTTGCCCAGACATATTCCGGAGCTTGACCGGCTCCGTGGTTTGGCAATTATCCTCGTGCTCCTCCGCCATAGCATGAGTGCGATGCCTGCCTTTGCTCAGCGATTTGCGGTGCAGGGATGGGTAGGCGTCGACATATTCTTTGTTCTGTCGGGATTCTTGATTACAGGCATCCTGTGGGATGGTCGCGATCAAGAGAAGTATTTTTCGCGCTTTTACGGCCATCGTGTTCTTCGTATCTGGCCTGTTTATCTAATCATGCTTTCCTTTGTCTTTCTGGTCATTCCGCTCCTCAAGAAGATTGTGGGCGGAAGCTTAATGGAGATTCCAAGGGACCCACTTGGTCCGTGGGTTTACCTGCTCATGATCCAGAATCTCTTTGCGAGTTCCTTGAGCGGGTCGAATTTTTTGAGGGTCACATGGTCGCTGGCGATTGAAGAGCAGTTTTATCTGGTGTGGCCTGCATTGATCCGGATCTTATCCCGGCGAGCGATACTGCCTTGCCTTCTGACAGGCGTTGTTTCGGAGCCGCTGATTCGTGTATGGGCCGTGCACAGCGGCCTGACTCAGGCTGCGATTTATGAGAACCCTCTGACCCACGGTGACGGCCTCCTGTGCGGTGCAGTTGTTGCAGTCTG